>JACXTT010000124.1_pt1 | contig 115657 bp, 99 predicted proteins | sample 9270951 | NCBI WGS metagenome assembly JACXTT01 (sample SAMN15532306, study PRJNA645909) | rock metagenome | isolation source: weathered quartz diorite | place: Puerto Rico | collected 2017-06-21 | reverse complement strand
AGGCAATCTATGAGTTGCAAATACGCGCGGGCATGCGGCAAGCTCGCACCGCCGCCCACCGTTCCCACTTCCAAGCCAGAAAACCGGATGGACAAATGGATGCCGTCTTCAATTCGCGTCGCAGCGACTTGCGCCATGCTGCTCGTGCCGACCATGCCCAAATCTTGTCCTGTAGCTGCAAAGATCGCAGCAATAGCAGAGGCTGGCGTAAAGGCAAACGACTGCATGCCGCTAGCGTGGGCTCCATGGAGCCCCGCGTGTTCAAGCGCCATCACTTCCTCAGCGCTCACTCGTAGAACACGACGCAAGACCTCACCAGGCAACGTTGCCTCCGCAAGCACGACTTTTCCGTGCCCAGGAAATTGAAAAAACGCATGACTCGGTTTTTTGTCGCCGCCCATATTGGTTTCGAGAAAGATATGGAGCGGCGTCACCCCAGTCTCTTTGGGGAAACGATCAAGCACGAAGCCTTGGTTCAAAGCATAAGCGTTCCGCGTCATCATATTTGGCCCGCAGGCGTCTCCTGTAGTAAAGCGATACAGGAGGTGACACATGGGTCCTACCACGTGCGTCTCGACTTCGCGCAATACCGCGTGAGTACTGAGAAGACCTCCATTCTTTCCTTCACCAGCCTTTGAGGCTGCACTACGAAATGGGTTCGTTGGGTCGCGCAGCCAGATGCTCATCGTCTGGGCCTGTGCAGTCGCCCATCCAGCTAAGCGCAACGCTTCTTCCGTCGTACGGAAGACAAAGCAGGAATCTCGCGTCATGCGATCAGCTAAGACATACGCGCGCACCCCGCCCGCGAGCGCTACAGCACTGACTCCTCGTTGTATGGACGCCGACAATCCACCTTCCGTATGCGCAAGCGGTACGTAGACCTGGTCATCTACCCTGCTCCTCTCCTGCACCCCACCACCATTGTCTAAACTGTAGTTTCCAATGTTGAGGGTAAGCGGGCCAATCACACCCACCGGCAAAATCATATGACCAGTCAGACATTCTTGAAAGCTACTCAGCGTTTCAGCGGGCGTCGGCCAAGATAACACATGGTGATGCACGGCTTCCCAATGTTTCAAGGCGCGCAATGCTTCTTGCCGTTGGGCAATCGCATCACCACGATTCGCTCGCGGCCAGTGTGGAAGGGCGCGAGCGGCGCGACGGGATTTCACTCCGGTTCGTCCTGGTCCGACTCCACCTCCACCATCTGCAAGCGCTGGACTTTCTTTGCTATGTCCTGAGTGAGTCGATCGAATAATTCAGTTTCGTCAAGACCGATCAACATTGCCTCTTTTTTGACGCCAGCATAAATTTCCCGAATGAGACTCACTAATTCTTCGCGCTTTTTCAGGAACGTTGGCTTCAGTTCTGGCGTGCGTTGCAACGCAGTTTTCAGATAGAGTTCAGCAAAGGCAAGATGCCGAGCTTCGTCGGTCACGATACGGCTGCCGATGTCGGCAAAAAGCGACCCAGGGTGCGCTTTGACGAGAATGCTATAAAAATGGCGCGCAAGAATATCGCTTATGAGAATCCCCCAAAGCCATTCTATTTTATCGCGAGACTTGAACAATCGCGCCTGGTAACGAAACATCACCTTTAAGTCTCGCACCTCGAGAGGCCGTTGTTCGATTTTGTGATAAAAGCGCGTGAGCGTCTCGAAATGGCGGGCTTCATCCAACAAAAATGTCGCCAAATAGAGTTGTGCTTCTGTCTGGTGGGCGGCAAAGAACTGGGGAATAACAGAGCTGGCGCCGATCATCGCTGCTTGCTCTCCCAAATAAACCGGCGTCAGCACATGTGCAAACGCCTCCTTTTCATGACGATTCAACAAAAGCGGTTGATCCCAATCCAGTTGCGAGGCCGACCATTGCCCTTCCACACCTTTGCGAAAGAGTTCCATTAATTTGGTATCGTCAATACGAGGAAACACCCGAATCACGGTCCACCCACTCTCCCTTTTCCGACCCTGCCCTACGCCTCTGCCGAGGCTGCACTCATATAGCAACCTTACAGGATCTGCTCAAGCAAGCTGGAGCTTTAAACGCGTACTCCACCACTTCCTCTATGCTCATCTCTTTTCCAAAAACTATACCACGCTCATGCAGAATGTCTCTGCTGATTCTCGTTGCGCTTCTCACGACGCGGCTCGTCGACAGGTCGCCGTTCGTTTTCGTCCTGCTGGTGCAACCACCACAAGGCGCGAGACAGATATTGGAAACTGGAGACCGTTACGGCGCTGCCCGCCAACACCAGGGTCACTTGCCACAGGAGTGGAAATTGCCAGGCTGCATTGTGTAACCTCACCAATGTCAGTGTGACTGTCACCAATTGAAAGAAAGTGCATACCTTCCCCACGAGTGTCGGACGCACGGCGATCGAATGTCCAGTGATGAAATACAGCACCGCAAAGCCTACCAGAATGATAACATCCCGGCTGATAACTAAAATAGCGAGCCAGCGCGGAATATGCCCAAGAAACGCTAAGATTAAGAATGAACTCACCAAGAGCAACTTATCCGCTAGGGGATCGATGAAAGCGCCAAGGGCGGTATGTGAGTTCGTCAGCCGCGCCAGCGCCCCGTCGAGAGAATCCGTGACGCCAGCTAAGATAAAGACGATGAGCGCATCGGTATAACGCTCATCTGTCAAAAAAATAAGGAAGATCGGAATGGCTCCGATGCGCAGCAGGGTAATGAAATTCGGCAGGTTGAGAATCGCAAGAGACAACAAGACATGTCCTTCCACACCAACAACGTGCTCATTCAACCCTTTCGTCCGCTAATTGCTTGCGTAACTGCCCAGCAACTTTGTTCGATACCAACACGGTCACGCTCACAGCCGTCTCTGAGTATGCTTCTTCTAGCACTTTGCCGCTCCGGCGCAACCAGGCTAATGTCTTCCCTGCCCCTAGGGGCAAATCGACATGGACAGTCTCTCGTCCATGTTCTAACCGCCGAGCGATAGCATGTAGTAATGACGTAAGTCCAAGCCCAGTCAATGCAGAAATGCCGAAAGCGTCTGGTTCTTTGGCGTCGTTGGCGCTGCCGTTTACGGCATGTTCTTTGCGGCATCCAAGTAAAAATCGCCACGGAGAGGGACTCTCAGCGTCTTGGGCGTCCTCAGGAACACGGTCGAGCTTGTTGAAAACGGTGAGCATCGACTTTCCGCCAGCATCGATTTCTTCCAACACCTTTTCCACAACTGCTTTCTGTTCTTCCCAGCGTGGATGTGTAGCGTCTACGACGTGCAGCAACAGATCAGCCGATCGTACTTCTTCTAGGGTGCTTTTAAAAGCATCCACCAGCTGATGGGGAAGTTTGTTGATGAATCCCACGGTATCAATCAACATGACAGGTTGCTCCCCCGGCAGATCAAGGCGTCGACTCGTGGGATCAAGAGTGGCGAACAATTTATCTTCCACTAGCACACCGGCATGCGTCAGCGTGTTCATCAAGGTCGATTTCCCGGCATTGGTGTATCCGACCAGAGCCACGCACGGAAACGGCACACGAGCGCGCTCGTGACGTTGGAGCGAGCGAGTGCGTTCCACATCTTCGAGCCGACGCCGGAGGGTGGAGATCCGCTCACGCAACCGGCGACGGTCCACTTCTAATTGAGTCTCACCAGGACCACGAGTGCCAACCCCACCGCCAAGACGCGAAAGATGGACCCATTGACGTGTTAATCGAGGACGAAGATACTCCAGCTGCGCCAACTCAACTTGCAGTTTACCAGCCAAACTTTTGGCGTGTTGCGCGAAAATATCGAGGATCAACTGGCTACGATCCACCACCTTGACCCCTAATACTTTCTCAAGGTTGCGTTGTTGCGCAGGAGAGAGATCGTCATCAAAGATCGTCGCCTGGACACCGGTCTCCACAACAATATCTTTCACTTCGTTAACTTTTCCGGCGCCGATAAACGTGGCAGGGTTGACGCCGTCACGCAGCGTCTGCACCACTCGCGCTATTACCTGTAGCCCGGCAGTGTCGCTCAACCGCGCCAACTCATCAAGCGATTCATCTGCAAAAAAATGCGCATGATCGCCAGCGACTTTGTCCCGCAACGGTCGCTGCACCCCGACCAGAATGACTCGTTCCGGCCCTGATTGTGGCGTATACCATTGCGGGTCGGACCGTTCAGATATGTTCTCGCGTTGGCGTCCCATCGTTTTCCACTCCCTCATTGTTTATCGAAATGACGCAACTCCAGAACCAAACAATCGCTCAATTGCCACCAGCATGGAGCGCGACGGCGCGACATTGAGGTCCTGCGGTAACGCAATGACCGTCTCACTATAATCGGGGCGCAGCAGGTGTAAAAATGCTCGGCAATTCCCCTGGTGCTGCTGCAACACTGTACGCAAGGCGAGGAGATCTTCTTTCGTCGTCACGTCCGACGGCACCTGGATGTGCACCTGCTGTACTTCTTCAGTAGCGACAGACTCAAGCGACACAACTTCATCTGCAATAATTTGAAACCGCTCTTCATCCACATCAAGAACGCCACTCAGACACACCGGCTGATCCGCATGAATAGCGGCTTCGTACTTGCGATACGACTCCGGCCAAACAATCACTTCGACCACGCCCTCTTTATCCTCGAAGTTAAACGTAGCGTACCGATCGCCTTTCTTATTATTCTTCAGCTTCAGGGAATGGATCACGCCAGCGAGTTTGACTCGCTCTTGATGTTGGCGATTCTTGAGCGATTCGGTGGTCAACGAAACGACACCGAATAAACGAGCGGCATATTTATCGAGCGGATGCCCAGTGATGAAAAACCCCAAGGTTTCACGCTCATGGCGCAGTTTCTCGATGTCCTCCCATTCTGTCACTGGAGGCAGCGTTGGACGGCCATCACCATTTACTCCATTACTCGCTCCAAACAACCCTAATTGCGCAATGTTGCCTCCGTCGGCAGATTTGCGGTCCGCCCACTTCACAGCCTCTTCTAAACCGGTGAAGAGCTGAGCTCGTGTGGCGCCAAGCGAATCTAAAGCTCCACACTTAATGAGGCTTTCCATCACACGCTTGTTGACTTGCGAACCGCGCACCCGATAGCAAAAATCGTAGAAATCAGTAAAGGGACCGTCGGTTCCTTCTTGCCGCGCCGCCTGAATCACCTCTATTGCTTTCGAGCCGACGCCGCGTACGGCGCCCAAACCGAAGCGAATACTTTCACCACTGACCGTGAAGTTCTCATCGCTTTCGTTCACATCCGGAGGCAACACTGGAATATCTTGCAAACGACATTCGGCGATATTTTTGTAAGTCTTATTAGTGTCGCCCATCTCCAAACTCATGAGCGCCGCCATGAACTCTTGCGGATAATGAGTTTTGAGGTACGCAGTCTGATACGACACAAACGCATAAGCCGCCGCGTGCGACTTATTGAAGCCGTAAGCGGCGAAGGTCTCCATCGCGTCAAAAATTTCGCCAGCAAGCTTGGCGGGCAGCTTATTTTTCTCAGCGCCTTTGAGGAACTTTGCTCGTTCCTCTTGCATGACCTCTTTCTTCTTTTTGCCCATGGCGCGACGCAGATTGTCGGCGTCCTCCAGCGAATAGCCAGCCAACACCTGGGCAATCTGCATGACTTGCTCTTGATAGATCGTCACGCCATACGTCTCACGCAGCACTGGTTCGAGCAACGGATGCGGATAGGCAATCTGCTCTTTACCATGTTTACGTTTGATAAACTGCTCGGCAGCGCCGCTATCGAGCGGTCCCGGTCGGAACAACGCAATGACCGCAACGATGTCCTCAAAGCAACTCGGTTTTAATTGGGTAATGAGCTTACGAATACCACTGCCTTCCATCTGGAAAACACCGACGGTGTCGCCACGAGTTAACGACTGGTAGGTTTGCCGATCGTCTAAGCGCAGCGCGCTCAAGTCAACTTCCACACCGCGGTTCTTACGAATACGCTCGACCGTATTATTTAACAGCGTCAAGGTTTTTAGACCAAGAAAGTCAAACTTGATGAGACCGATAGCATCGACTTCTGGTCCGGCGTATTGCGTCAGGACGTTCCCTTCTTTATCGACAAATAACGGTAAATGATCGACCAGCGGCGTGGGAGAGATCACAATGCCGGCGGCATGCTTCGAGGCATGACGCAATAACCCTTCGAGCTTGAAAGCATAGTCAAAGAGTTTTTTCTCTTTGTCCCCTTTTTCACGCAGTTCACGTAACCGCGGCTCCATTTCCATCGCAGCTTCGAGCGGAAAATCTTTCCCTTGTTTCGGTGCGGGATACATTTTGGCGATGCGGTCGGTGTCGCCGTAAGAAAACTCCAGCACACGGCCAACATCTTTGATTGCTTGCTTGCCCTTCAGGGTTCCAAAGGTAATGATCTGGGCAACTTTGTCAGCTCCATATTTTTCCTTAATGTAACGGATCACTTCGTCTCGCCGCTCGAAGCAGAAGTCCACGTCGATATCCGGCATGCTCTTGCGACCAGGATTCAGGAAACGCTCAAACAGCAGCTGATAGCAAATCGGGTCAACATCAGTAATCTTGAGAGCAAAAGCGACTAAACAACCCGCCGCAGATCCACGTCCCGGACCAACCGGAATACCTTTTGACTTTGCATAGCCGATAAAGTCAGCGACGATGAGAAAGTACCCCGCAAAGCCCATCTCTTTAATGACGCGTAGCTCAAACTCCAGTCGGTCAAGGTAGACTTGCGTTTTCTCCGCATTGATCTCGACGCCGTTAGCGCGCATTTGCGCCAGACGCGCAGCCAACCCCCCATGCGCTTCTTTGTCCAGCATCCCCTCTAACGTTTCTTCTTTGGGAACATCAAAGACCGGGAAATAGAAATTATTGAACTTCAATTCGAGATCGCATCGTTTCGCGACCTCTACCGTATTCGCCACCGCTTCGGGGCAATGGGCGAACTCCGCCAGCATCTCTTCTTCCGATTTGACGTAAAGCTGATTCGTACCGAAACGCCAGCGTTTTTCATCCGACCACACTTTGCCGCTTTGTACGCAGAGTAAGACTTCGTGCGCCTCTGCATCCTCAGCTTTCAAATAGTGACAGTCGTTCGTGGCCACCAACGGCAACGACAGCGTGCGCGCCAACTCGATTAACGCAGGGTTAATCTTCTCTTGTTCGGGCAGGTGGTTCGCTTGGATTTCAATGTAGAAACGATCATCGAAGATGGCAGCGTACTCTTGCGCCACTTCGCGGGCGAGTTGCTCTTTGCCGGCTAACATAGCGCGCGCCACTTCCCCGCTCAAGCAGCCGGAAAGCGCGAGAATGCCTTTGTTGCATTCACGCAGCAGTTCACGATCGACGCGGGGTTTGTGATAAAACCCTTCCGTGTAACCCGCAGACACCAAGCGGCACAAATTGCGATATCCCTCTATATTCATCGCCAAGAGGATCAGATGGAAATTGCCGCCGCCTTCGTAGTCGTCCGCCCGCACCGGACTACGATCAAGACGGCTTTTGGGAGCGAGATACATTTCACAACCGATGATGGGCTTCACGCCATGCTGCGCCGCCATACGATAGAATTCTATGGCGCCAAACATGTTGCCGTGGTCGGTCATCGCGACCGCTGACATGCCGTGCGACTGCACCTGCGGCATCAAGTTTTTAATCTTGTTGGCGCCGTCAAGTAAACTGTACTGTGTGTGCAGGTGTAAATGAACAAAACCCATGCCCTTACGCCTCCCCTCAGCTCAAGGGATTAGGGATTGGGGGTTAGGGGTTGGTTTTTTACCAATCCCCAATCCCTGGCCCCTAACCCCGCCTTTACTCCCATTCAATCGTTGCCGGAGGTTTAGACGAAATATCGTACACCACCCGGTTCACTCCTCGCACCTCATTGACAATGCGCGTGGACATACGACCAAGCAGGTCGTACGGCAAGCGCGCCCAATCCGCCGTCATCCCGTCAACACTCTCCACGCTACGAATAGCAATGACATTTTCGTAGGTGCGCTCGTCTCCCATCACGCCAACCGTTTTCACAGGTAAAAGCACGGCAAACGCCTGCCAAACTTTCTCATACAGACCTGCAGCCCGCACCTCTTCGTCAACAATCGCATCAGCCGCACGGAGGATTGCTAACCGCTCCTCATCCACCGGACCAATTATCCGGATGGCAAGGCCAGGGCCAGGAAACGGTTGACGATTGACAATCTCATCCGACAATTCCAGCAAACGTCCGAGCACGCGTCCTTCATCTTTGAATAATTCGCGGAGTGGTTCGATCAACTGGAGCCGCATACGTTCGGGCAGCCCACCCACATTATGATGGCTCTTGATCCTTGCAGATGGACCTTTGAATGACACAGACTCGATGACATCAGGATAGAGCGTCCCTTGGGCCAAAAACTGTACGTTGGGAATTGTCTTCGCCTCTTCCTCAAACACGTCGATGAACGTGTGACCGATGATGCGGCGTTTTTGTTCCGGATCCTCAACATTAGCCAAATTCTTCAGGAACCGCTCCGTCGCATCCACATGACGGAGATTCAGACCCAAACCAGAAAAGACCTTCACCACTTGTGCAGCTTCGTCTTTACGCAGCAATCCATTGTCAACAAAAACACACGTTAATCGCCCGCCAATGGCCCGGTGCAGCAGCAACGCCACTACTGCGGAATCCACCCCGCCGCTCAGACCACAGACAACCCGCTGATCTCCTACACGTTCACGAATCCGCTGCGTCTCACGCTCGATGAACCCTTCCATCGTCCAGCTCGGCGCGCACCGGCAAATGCGAAAGAGAAAATTGTGCAAGACTTCCCGCCCGCGCTCGCTGTGCACCACTTCGGGATGAAATTGGACGCCGTAGAAACGGCCAGCATCATCTCGACACGCGGCAAAGGGAGAATTCGCTGAATGGCCCAACACTCGCCAGCCGCGCGGCAGAGTTTCCATTTTGTCGCCGTGACTCATCCACACGCGTGTTTTGCCGCCGGGTGTAAATCCAGCAAACAAATTACTGGCCTCATCAACGCTCAACTCGGCTGAACCAAACTCTCGCCGCTCTGCTTTTGTCACTATACCGTTTGCGAGCTGAAAGAGAACATTCATGCCGTAGCAAATGCCCAGGACCGGAACTGGAATATCCAACACTCGGGCATCAAGCATCGGGGCGTCTTCTGCATATACGCTAGCTGGCCCACCGGAGAGGATAATGCCTTCGGGTTGTAATTGTTGAATACGTTCAAGGGAAAGGTTGTAGGGATGGATTTCACAATACACTTTCGCCTCGCGTACGCGGCGAGCGATGAGCTGAGTATATTGGCTGCCAAAATCGAGAATAAGAATCATACTGCTTGTAGCTCGCTCCCTATGGTCGCTCTATGGCTTATAGCTCGCTCGTTTCACTCGCCCCATAGTAAATCGTTTCCACCGTTAGCCCTCTGCTCTATGCCATAAAGCGAAGCGAGCCATAGAGTGAGCGCAGCGAACGAGCTACCTGCCATAGGCTGCTTATTCCATCCGATAGTTCGGCGCCTCTTTCGTGATGATGACATCGTGGACATGATTTTCGCGCAGCCCCGCAGATGTGACTCGGATAAAACGGGATTTCGTGCGCAATTCAGCCAGTGTACGGCATCCTGTATACCCCATCCCTGCTTTGAGACCGCCAACCATCTGATCGATAATCAACGCGAGATTGCCCTTATATGGCACGCGCCCCTCAATGCCTTCGGGCACTAACTTCCCAACGTTGTCTTCATCATCCTGGAAATAACGGTTGCGGCTGCCTTCTCGCTCCCGCATTGCCTCGAGCGACCCCATGCCTCTATACGATTTATAACTGCGCCCCTGATACAGAATTGTTTCGCCTGGGCTCTCTTCCGTACCGGCAAATAAACTGCCGATCATCACAGAATTTGCCCCGACCGCAAGCGCTTTGACCATGTCGCCAGAGAAACGAACGCCGCCGTCAGCAATCACCGGAGTATCCGTCTTGGACGCGACTTTCACACTTTCCATAATCGCCGTCAGTTGCGGCACGCCCACACCCGACACTACGCGCGTCGTGCAAATCGAAGCGGGGCCCATGCCAACCTTGACGCCGTCTGCTCCAGCGCGAATCAGCGCTTCTGTTCCGTCCGCCGTTGCGACATTGCCGGCAATAACCTCGAGTTGCGAAAAGGCGCTTTTGAGTGCGCGAATCGTCTCTATCACACTGCTGGTATGCCCATGCGCAGTATCAATTACCACGACATCCACCCCGGCGCGCACTAAGGCCTCAACCCGAGCCTCACGGTCTTCCCCAGTTCCAACGGCGGCGCCAACGCGCAGACGTCCAAGGCTATCCTTGCAGGCGTCTGGATACTGATTTGTCTTCTCGATGTCTTTAACTGTAATCAATCCTTTAAGTTGCATGCGGTCATCAACTACTAAGAGTTTCTCGATGCGGTGCTGATGCAGCATTTCTTTCGCTTCATCGAGTCCAACCCCTGGGCGCGCGGTCACCAGCCGATCTTTCGTCATCACCTCGGACACCAGCCGGTCAAGACGTTTTTCGAAACGTAAGTCGCGATTCGTGAGGATACCGACGAGCCTGCCGTCTTTCGTGACCGGCAGCCCGGAGATCTGGTAGCGCTCCATAATCTCACGCGCTTGCGCAATGGTAATATCAGGAGAAATGGTCACGGGATCAACGATCATGCCGCTTTCATACTTTTTGACCTTCTCTACTTCTTGTGCTTGAGCAGCAATGCTGAGGTTACGGTGGATAATGCCGATACCACCCGCCTGCGCCATGGTGATCGCTGTGCGCGATTCAGTGACCGTGTCCATCGCCGCGCTAATCAACGGCACATTCAACTCTAGCGTCCGCGTGAGAGTAGTTCTCACATCCGCGTCCTTCGGCATGAAGTCTGAAGCGCCGGGCAACAGTAATACGTCGTCGAACGTCAGTCCTTCAGGGATCTCGGGGGAAAGCATGTTCACGCTCCTTTGCGGATTCTAGATGCCAAAAAGCCCATCTGACCGCACGGCGAGACGGGCTTTTTTACACGTACTAAACTAGGGGTGACCACCATGTCTTCTTCTAACAAACCGCTACCCCTCTGGCAAGGCGATCCTCTCACCTACAAGATGTTGTGGCTCTAGCCATCACGAACCTCATTGCGTAACGTTTCAGTAAAAAGTAAGCATTAAGAAGCACCACGAATGGACAAGCGTCTTGCTCCTATTGTCGAGACCGTGGTAAGAGGCGCCTACCTGCTTGGAGTGGACAAAACCAGAGGAGCCTATGTTTGTCAAAATCAGTTGTAAAAAATGCGGGCAACACACACGGATGGACATTGGGACGCCAGCAAATGAAAGCATCGAAGAATATCTTCATTTGCTGACAGAGCGGCTTTCCCATAAACCGAGCTTTGAGTGCTTTGGCGGACATTTCGAATTTGCTCCTCCTTTGCCGCAATTCTGGGAGATCGACTGGAACACCTTGCAGGACCAGTGAAATCCGAGAGGTCATTGTTCAGCGCACGGTTTCCACGTATCGTACAAAACAAGGCAGCAAGTAGAAGAATAGAGCAGTTAACACCACCGCAGCTGTAGAAATCAGTTCCCGTTCCGATCATGCACAGTAGGACACCACAATACGGAGTCTCCATGGCAGAACAGAGCGGACAATCCGTAGGGTTTTTTGAAGAGGCGACAACCCCCCAGGCTTCACAAGAAGTCGAGCGTTGGCGCCACAATCCAGCATATCATCCCCCATTTCGCGTTATCCGTTGGCGGGTCGTGGACGAACAATGGGAAGAACGGACCGCTATTGATGCGATAGTTGTTGTCGAAATCGACGGTGAAGAAGATTTCGGCGCAGCGCAGGGTGTTGGCGGCGTCAATGCCCTCGATATGGCGCTGCAACGCGTGTTGATTAAACACTTTCCATCGCTTGAAGGAGTGCAAGTGATGGAATCATACACCCACCGTGGCGGTGAAGGCACGGCAGCAGAAGTGCTTTCCATCCAAAAATTTAGCGATGGTCGCCGGCAATGGAGCACCATGCGCAAATCTCGCGACCTTCTGGCTTCAGCTTGGCTGGCGCTGGTAGACGGCTACGAGTGGATCATCACCATGAATCTGCAGCGCAAAACGCAAAAATAGCTTAGTGATTGAGTCATAGTCAGTCAGATTGCATCATCTTGTCATTGCATCAATGACTCAATGGCCCGATGATGCAATGACCCACTTGTGCGTATTGTCACTTCCGAAATGGTGTTCCCCACTGATCCAGGCAGGCTACCTCTTCCACTGGTAACCGCGACACCGGACCGAATTTGCCTAAGGGATAGCCAATCGGCAAAAGCGCATACGTATTCACGTCATTGGGCAGCCCCAAGACCTTTTTCAAGTCTTCTTCATACAGCGACGCGACAGTCGTGAGGGTCGCGCCGAGTCCCAACGCCCGGCACGTTAAGAGGATATTCTGCACAGCAGGGTAGATGCTCGACCCAGCTAAGCGCGCCAACCTCGGCGCCAGCTGCGGCGGCAACGAGCGTTCTTTAAGGCACGCGAAGAGTAAGACAGGAGCCTCAGCTAAATGATCAGCGAGATGCGTGGCGGCATTCAATAGGCGACGGAATTTTTCTGTTGGGATGTGCTCCGGTCCAGGACGGTTATCATACATTGCCCGCGCTTCGCCCCACCCCTTCTGGTAAATAGCTTGAACTTGTCTCTTGACCGCTGGATCTTTCACCACTATGAAGCGCCAATGTTGTGTATTTGTGCCGCTGGGGGCGCGCGTCCCAGCTTCCAGAATCTGATACAGCACTTCATCTGGAATGGGATCGGTTTTCAACTTACGCATGCTGCGCGTCGAATACATAATGTCAAACAGTCCGGTTTCGGCCATACATTTCTCCTTTCCTTTTCTGACCACCATGCACTTGTGGCGCAAGAAGAGCGGCGCTACAGTAGCCGCCCAGAACGATACATACCCTAACATGGTCACAGTATTTGTGCGAACCTCACTCTTACTTGTCACCTCTCACTATTATCTTCCAACAACAAATAAAGGAGTAAAAAAGAACCATGAAACAGGGCTTGGGCTTAGGCGGGTTGGCGTTGGTATTGATGTTGAGCCTAGCGGGCTGTGGATCTTCAGCTCCGAGCCTAACAGCAGCAGAGTTAGCGCAGAAGTATCCCAAAGAAAAATATATGCAGATCGACGGCGTGGCCCTGCACTATAAACAGGAAGGACTTGGTCGGCCCCTCATTCTCTTGCACGGGCTACCCACGTATTCGTATCTGTGGCGCAATATCACCCCGGGCCTCACCTACGGCAATACTATTTACAATCTGGACTTGATGGGCTTCGGGCTTTCGGAAAAGCCCCAGAATCAAACGTATAGCATTGAGACCTATGTAAGCCAGCTAACGAAATTTATAGAGAACTTCCATTTGGAGCACGTCTTGATCGCTGGCCACGACATCGGCGCGCCGATCGCCGCTCTTTATACCATTCGCAACCCAGCAAAAGTGCGAAAACTCCTGCTCCTTAATGCGCCGCTCTACCCCGAATCCTCTCCGTTTCACATCAGCTTATTGCGCACAAAGTTAATTGGTGACCTATTCACTGGCGACTGGTTCCTCAAGCGCATCTTTCGCAATGGGGTAGAGAATCAAGCCGCCATGAATCCTTCGCTGGTTGATGACTATCTCAAACCGTTTCATGAGGACCCAGGCGCTCGCGCCGCCCTCCTCAAGTGCGTACGCGAGTTCGACCTGCGGCCTACGCTAGAGAAGGAAATCACGCCCAACTTAAGCAAAATCCAGACTCCGACGTTACTCCTCTGGGGGGACGGGGATCCTTATGTCCCGCTCGACTTCGGCAAGAAACTGAAAGATGTTATTCCGAACTCGAATCTGCAAGTCGTGCTGCGTACGGGACATTACGAAATGGATGAGCGCCCTGAAGAAGTCAGAGCACAAATCAAAGAATTCATTGATAAGTAATCATCTCCATCTATCCATACAAACAGTCAGTATAGTTAACCCATACAAACAGTCAGTATAGTTAACCTACCGGCCTGTCTAGCAATCGAGAGACGGTCTAATGGTCCGTCCATTAGACGGAAGGCTTGTAGCCCATTACCGTTCCTTTCTGACTTTTTTGTGTCAACTCTGACCTCACGAGCCAAGCGCCGTCGGCCAGAGCTTTCATTTTGCCGCGCGCCGCAGTGCGTGAGCGAGGGATCATACCGCAGTCGGTGCAGGGATAGAGATGTGTCGGATCAACGTAGGGTAGAGCTTTGCGAATCCGCGCCGCCACGGTTTCGGCGGTCTCCACCTCTTCCGTCCCCACGTCAATTACGCCTACCATCAAATCTTTCCCCTTCGCTTCTGCAAGCACGGCAGGGTCAACCCCAGACGCAGCACATTCGACAGAAATCATGTTGATAGAACTGGTGCGCAGAAGCGGCAGTGTCCGGTGATAATGGCTCCAGTCGGTGTTTTTCGTTTTCCAATTGAGGACAAGCGGCACCCCGTAGCCATAGCAGATGTGGACAGCAGTCTTGGCGCTCACGCCTTTGGCTGCATCTTCCAATATGCGAATGCCCCATTCTTCCACTTCATCCAGGTAGATATTGAAACAGGGCTCATCGAACTGAATGATGTCAGCCCCAGCTGCAGCCAGCTCAAGCGCCTCTTCGTTCAACTGCTGGGCGAGCGCCGCCGCGAGTTTAGGACGACTGCCGTAGAACTCGTCAGCGAGTGTGTCAGTCGTGGTCATAGGACCAGGCAGGGTCACTTTGACTGGCTTGCTCGTATGGGCTTTGAGAAATCGCACCGCGTCACGCATAATCGACCCGTGTCGTCGCACTGGTCCAACAACCCGGGCCGCATCGACGAGGTTCTGGCCATAACGACCGCCTCGGGTAGTAATTTTCACCAAACGGCTGGAGTCAATACCGTCAAGCCTATCCGTGAACCCCGAAATATAGTGCCGCCGACGCTGTTCACCATCTGTGAAAATATGGAGCCCAGCTTCTTCCTGATCGGCAATGACCAACATCACGGCGTCATCTTGCGCTTCTTTGAGGTTCGCATCCGCAATATTCCACCTGAGATACATTTGCCCGGAGGGAGCTAACCACGTTGGTCTTGGCAAGCTGCCAACAATCATAGTCTGGAGCATGACAAATTCTCCTACATTGCTTGTTCGCGGTACAGATTGAACGCCTTCATGACCGGGGCATCGTTAAAAGAAAAGAGAATAGCGTCTTCGCTGACAGAAAGGTTCTCGTGGGCATGCGCGCACCAAGTCGGCAAGGCGAATACATCACCCGGCGACCACTTGTATGCTTTCCCATCAATGAAGGTCTGGCCGTGACCTTCCACGGCCAAATAGATGACGCTGGCGCTGTGACGGTGCGCCTCCGTCTTTTGGCCTGGCTTGAGCCGCTGAAGAAAACTCGCCATGGTTGGCAGCGCAGGTCCGCCGTTGATCGGATTCACATACTCTAGCATCGCACCATCGAACGGGCTCTCAGCATCCTTGCTGAAACTTGCCACCGCCTCGCGCGCGTCTTTCCAACTATATTTCAATAAAGGTGAATGGACCCCGCTGGATCGCCGCCACGTCGGCAACAACCCACTCTTGCCATATTCAGCTACAGAATTGTTGACAGGTTTTGTCCATGCCTGAGCCTCATCTGGATAGGGCTCGAAGAACATTCCTTCCAGCATTATTGTCAGCGGCATATCCAAACCATCGAGCCACACAACCGGCCCGGTCGATTCGCTGCCGTGATCATGCCAGGTCCAGTTGGGCGTTAGAACAAAATCGCCGAATGACATCATCATCTTTTCTCCATCGACCACTGTGTAGGCGCCCTCACCTTCTATAATGAAGCGCAGAGCATTCGGGGTGTGGCGGTGCGTGGCGGCGACTTCGCCGGGTAAGATTAATTGCAAGCCTCCGTACAGCGTCGGCGTGGTGGCCATGCGGCCTTCAAGCCCCGGATTGAGCAGCATCAGCACCCGACGCTCAGCTTCAGCGGCGGAGACCAATTCGCCTGCACGCAGCAGTTGCGGACGCAGTTCTTGCCAACGCCACAGGAAGGGTTTCGCCTGACTCTTTGGTTCCGGAGTCATAGCCTGGCGTAGAAATTTCCACAGCGGGCCAACGTTATACTGAGAAAGGCTGTTTAAATAGTGTTCAACTTCTTGGGGGTTGGCGGGCGTGGGTTGCGCAACGTTGGCCATATATTTTCCCTCCACCGCGGGACCATAGCGCGCAATCAGTCTAGCAGTCAATCAGTCTTACAGTCGGAAAGACGTAGAGTGCGCTTGCGCACCAATCAGCCTCAAGACGCCGCCGCTGGCAATAATCCTTTCACGCTACTCTCACGCAAATGTTCAAAGATTCGTTGCGTCGCATGCGAACGGTTCATCGTATAAAAGTGGATGCCTGGCGCGCCGCCAGCCAGCAGTTCTTCACATTGTCGTGAGGCCCACTCGATCCCAACCTCAACCACAGCGTGCGCATCGTCCGCAACTGGCTCTAATTTTTCCTGCAGAGCTGCCGGCAGCGTCGCTCCGCACATCTGCGCGACACGTTGAATTTGTTTATAGTTGGTAATCGGCCAGATACCGGGGATGATGCGCAAAGAGACGCCGAGCATCCGTGCGCGACGGCAGAAATCAAAATAATCTGCGTTATCAAAAAACAACTGCGTCGTCACGAAATCCGCCCCGCAATCGACTTTTTCTTTGAGACGCTGCAGATCAAGCGCCGGATCAAGACATTCGGGATGCGGCTCTGGATAGCCCGCCACGCCAATGCTGAAATCACCGAGCGAACGGGCCAACGTCACTAACTGATACGCGTTCGCAAAGCCGTGAGGATCAGAAACAAAGTTGGTCTGGCCTTTGGGCGGATCGCCGCGCAAACACATCAGGTTTTCCACACCACGATCTTGCAGTTCACCCAACACCTCGCGCAGCTCTGTCTCGGTATGACCAACGCACGTCAGATGAGCGACGGCCACAATGCCGAGTTCCTTTTGCATGCGACAGACGATGTCGATGGTATTGCGGCGCGTCGAGCCGCCGGCGCCATAGGTTACCGAAATAAAACTCGGCCCTAACGGTTTCAGTTCTTGCGCCCGCTCAAACAACTGCTCAATATCCTCCACCGTTTTGGGCGGAAAAAATTCAAACGAAAAAGTCTGGGGCTGCGATCGAAACAAGTCTCGCACTTTCATGCTCATTCACCCTCTACCAACCTGCCGTCCCTTCGCACTCGGTACGGAAAATAATTATGAAGCACCCTAACAATCAGACAAGGCGGAGTCAAAACCGCTCGGAACTTTACAATCCTCCTCTTCCCGGTATACCATCCGCGCCGTTAGCTGATCCGCTTGTAAGGAGGACCTTTATGTATTCGCTTAAGGATCAAGCCTGCATCGTTGGCGTCGGCGAGACCACATTTACGCGCGGCTCGGGCAAAACCGACTTGGCGCTTATGCTCGAAGCCTCTATGCACGCTATCACCGACGCCGGCCTCAAACCCCACGACATTGACGGCATCATTCCCCCCCCACTCGCTACGACGGCCGAACATTTTGCCGCCAATCTCGGCGTCGAAGATATGCGCTACGCCGTCACCGTCCATATGGGCGGCGCCAGCCCAATCACTTCACTGCAAAGTGCAGCGATGGCTGTGGCCTGCGGCGTTGCAAAGAACGTCCTCGTTCCACTAGGCTGGAACGGGTACTCTGCCATGCGCGTACGCAACATGGGCAGCGGAGAAAGCGGGGGCGGCGCGCCTGGGGCATTGGCCACTACTATCGGTGAGTATTATTTGCCGTATGGCGCTTCCGTGCCGGTGCAATGGTACGCTTGGATCGCCACCCGCTACATCAATTCTTTTAACGTACCCGATGACGCCCCAGGACCCATCGCCGTCGCCTCACGCAAACACGCCCAACTTAACGAAAAAGCCTTCATGCGTGGACGGCCGCTCTCGATGGAAGACTATCGCAATGCGCGCTGGGTTTCGCGTCCATTCCGGTTGTTTGACTGTTGTCTGGAAACCGACGGCGCTTCTGCTGTCGTAGTGACCTCGCCGGAGCGCGCTAAGGATCTCAAACATACGCCGGTTTATATTTCTGGCGTCGCCGAAGGTCACCCCTACCCAGCAGATGATATTCCAGCCCGCCCCGATCCGTTCAAGATCGGGCTGAGCTTTGCGGCGCCTAATGCGTTGCGTATGGCTGATGTGGAGTTGAAAGATCTTGACTTCATAGAAATTTACGACTGCTTCTCGTATGTCGTCATGTTGCAGCTTGAAGCGCTAGGACTCTGCAAACGCGGCGAAGCCAAAGATTTCATCAAAGACGGACGGATCGAACTTGGAGGGGAGTTGCCCATGAACACCCACGGGGGGCTTCATTCAGAAGCACATGTGTGGGGTCTGAACCATGTTGTCGAAGCCACACGCCAGTTGCGTCACGACTGCGGCGCACGACAAGTAAAAGACGCCGAGTTGGGGCTTGTCACCGGCTGGGGCGATTTTGGCGACGGCAGCTTAGTAATTTTACGGAGGTAATACGATATGGCGGATGCAACAACAGCTTATAAAAAGCCCTTGCCTAAGCGGCGTGGATACGCGGGCCAATTTTACGAATTTTGCAAGAAGCACGAACTGCGGTTTCAGCATTGTACAGATTGTGGCGCTTGGCGGCATGTCCCACGCGACATGTGCGCCAAGTGCGGCTCGTTCAACTGGGAGTGGGCCAAGTCGTCTGGCAAAGGCAAAATCTATTCGTGGACCACGGCGGAACAAACTATGCTGCCCCAATTCGCCGATGTCACGCCGTATAGCCCGGCGATCGTCGAGTTAGAAGAAGGGGTGCGCATGGTCACATGGATCACAGACATTCCGAACGAGGAGTTAAAACTCGACATTCCAGTCGAAGTCGTTTTTGACGACGTCACACCAGAAGTGACGTTGCCGAAGTTTCGGCGTGCAACATAGCTAGACTTAAGGTTGCAGGCTTTAAAAGTAGGGTGCGCTCCGCGCACCGACAAAACTGGGGCACAAGTGCACCCTACAAATTCTCTGGAGGCCGACTGATGAACGTATTCCCCGGCTTCACTCTCCCACAAGAACTGACGATGCTGCGAGAACAAGTGCGACGCATCGTCCGTGATGAAATTATTCCCATCGAGCAGAATATCGATCCTGATGCAGCGGACATTCCCGAAGACGACTATCACCGCCTCATGCAGAAAACCAAGGCCGCCAAGCTCTGGTGCCTAAGCGCGCCGGAACAATATGGCGGCGGCGGACTCAATACCTTTGGCATGTCTGTACTGCTCGAAGAAATGTCTCAACACCGCATGGGGCTCTACAACGCAGGGTGCGGCGTGTTTGGTCGTTATCCCCCACCGGTCATTTATGGAGGCTCCGAGGAACAACTTCAGAAGTACGCCGTGCCTGCCCTGCGCGATGGAACCTATACGTTCTTTGCCATTACCGAGCCGAGCGGCGGTTCAGACCCAGCCGGCGCTATCCAGTGTCGCGGCGTTAAACAAGGTGACTACTGGGTGCTCAATGGCACGAAAATTTTCATCTCCCATGCCCATGAAGCCGAATGGGGCGTGGTCTTCGTGCGCACTGATCCCTCGAAAGGACGTAAAGGCATCAGCTGTTTCATCATTGATAAAGGCACACCAGGTTTCACCGCGAGACCGTTTCGTACGATTAGAACGGTTTCATTGCCGAACGAGGTCTTTTTCGAGGACTGCAAAATTCCTGCAGAAAATATGATCGGCAAAGAAGGCGATGGTCTCGACCTGTGCCTCGATCTGCTCACGAGACAGCGCTTCCCTTACTCTGCGTGCAACCTTGGCGTTTCCGTTGCCGCGCATCGCATGGCCATTGCTCACGCCAAGCAACGGTCGACGTTTGGTGTTCCATTGAGCCAACGTCAAGCAATTCAATGGATGCTGGCCGACGCCGAAGTCGAGTTGCGCGCAACTCGCTGGTTAATTTGGGATGGGGCATGGAAAGCGGATCGCGGAGAAGACGCGCGCCTCGAAGCCTCAATTGCCAAACTCTATTCCAGCGAAGTGCTCGGCCGGGTCATCGACAGCGCCGTTCAGATTCATGGTGGTTACGGTGTTTCCAAAGAATTCCCGTTAGAGCGCTGGTATCGCGAAGCCCGTGTTCGTCGTATCGGCGAGGGTCCGTCGGAAGTGCACCGGATGGTGATTGCACGAGCGTTATTCCGGTAAGACTACAACCGTTTGCATTCACATGAAGAGGTTACCCTTGGGTCCCCTCGCCCCTTGGGGGAGAGGGACAGGGTGAGGGGAAAAGAAACAGCAACGAGTCTACTTATCCGAACCAGAAGCACAGTAAAGCATAAAGGCTATTCATGAAATTCTCCGAAGTCGTGACGCGGACACTCGATTGGCTCCAACGTGAAGGGCGCGTCTCATATCGGGCCTTAAAGCTGGAATTTGAACTGAGTGACGAGGTGCTCGACGCCCTCAAAGACGAACTCATCGACGCCAAACGTCTTGCGATTGACGAGAATGGCAAGGTATTAGTGTGGACGGGCGCGCTAGTAGAACCGGAAACGGAGAAGCGGAGAAACGGAGAAAGACAAGCCAGAAGTCCTTCGTCCCCAATTCCCAATCCCCGACCCCCAGCCCCTAGCGGAGCGGCGGCAGTTGACGGTGATGTTCTGCGACCTCGTCGGCTCCACGGCCCTATCCGCCCAGCTCGATCCCGAGGAGTTACGCAAGGTCGTGCGCGCCTATCAACACACCTGTGGGGAGATCATCACGCGCTATGAAGGGCATATCGCCCAGTATCTGGGAGATGGACTACTCGTCTACTTCGGCTATCCTCAAGCTCATGAAGATGACGCACGACGCGCGGTGCGGGCGGGATTGGAAATTGTTGAGGCATTTCAGCAAGCCGAGGGTTCAAACCCCCGGCTACCCTAGGATCAGCACAACGTGCGAAAAACTGTCGCAGAGCGACGGATGAAGGTAGACCGGTCTTTCAAGGCCGGTCTCCAAGTTCGCCTCGGCATTCACACGGGCCTGGTGGTCATCGGCGAGATGGGCGCCAGTGGACGCCCAGAACAGTTAGCGCTAGGGGAAACGCCCAATATCGCCGCCCGGATTCAAAGACTCACTGAGCCCAACACCGTGCTCATCAGTGCAGCGACACAACATTTGGTGGGCGCTCACTTCGAGTGTCAGCCCTTTGGCTCACATTTAGTCAAAGGAATTGACACGCCCCTTACTGTCTACCAAGTGCAGAGCGAACGGCAGCATCTTCCCTCACGAACGGGACGCACCATGCCTTTGGTGGGGAGAGAGCAGGAAGAGGAAGGGTTAGCCGTGCTGGCCGAGGCGTTTGAAGTTGTGGACAAAACTGGAGAGCGTTAGTACGAAGCCGAACTCTACCGCCTCAAAGGGGAACTCTTGCTAGCGCAGCCAGACAAAAGGTAAAGATGCTATAGAGTGGATTGAGAAAGGAGTCTCCAACCATGGTGGCAGTGCTCCACAGATCTCCTGAAGTGCAAATCATCGAATCGCAGGAAGAACGCTCAGTTGAAGAGTGGCAGGAACTCTATCCGGACCTCTGGTTGTTGCTGGAAGTGACAGAAGAAGACGCGTGGGAAATCTACAAAGCGCGCCTCATTGCTGTCTCCCCAGTTGATATGGATCTGGTGCCCCTCCGGCAAGAGTACGAGCGCAAAGGAAAAATCACCGGCATGTTCCACGGCATCTACACAAAACCTGGACCAACTGGGATTGCCTGATATGTCATGCAAACGACTCAGATCGATTTCGGCGAGGGACGGATATACTTATTGCCTCGATCTCATTGTTTTTCTCCTAATGGCTCGATGGCCCGATGACAAAATGACTCAATAAGAATTAAGGAGGGACTCTATGACCGCTGAAATTATCAAGACAGAGATCAAGGACTACATCGCTACCGTCACCATTGACCGGCCGCCGGTGAACGCGATGAACAAGCAGATGTTCGAAGAGATTCAGGCGGCGTTCGACGCCCTGAACAATCGCGAGGAGGTGCGTGCTGCCGTTTTCACCGGCGCGGGCAAATGTTTCTGTGCTGGAGCAGATATGAAGGCGCGTTCGGCTTCACTCGAAGGCGCGCAGAAAGCGCCACGTCCAGGCGCGATGTGGGCGCACTCGCGCGCTGCTCGTGAAGCGTTCAACTCGATCCTGGAGTGCTCGGTTCCCGTTATCGGCGCGATTAATGGACCAGCCCTCGGCGGCGGGCTCGCCTTGGTTGCATCGTGCGATATTCTCATCGCCTCAGAAAACGCCATGATCGGCCTGCCGGAAATTGATGTCGGCCTGCTCGGTGGCGGTCGCCACTGTCAACGTTTATTCGGCGTCTACAAAGCCCGCAAGATGATGTACACAGGCGAACGCGTAGGCGCGGCGGAGTTGTACCGACTCGGTATCGTCGAAAAGGTCGTCGCGCCAGACAGACTGATGGCCGAAGCTCACGCTTTGGCGGAAAACATTGCCGCCAAAAGCCCGATCGCCATCCGTTTGGCTAAGCATGCTATGAATACCATCGAGTTTATGGATCTGCGCGACGGGTATCGATTCGAACAGAACATGACCCATGAACTCACTGGTAGTGATGACGCCAAGGAAGCGGCGCGTGCTTTTGTGGAAAAACGGAAACCCGTTTTTAAGGGGCGGTAGTAGCCCGTCAAGTTGAATTTGATGGAGAAACAGAAGAGGCGTCATTCCCGCGAAAGCGGGAAGCCAGGGAGATTCAACCCTAGCTTCTAGTTCTGCTTCCTGGATTCCTGGTCTCACGTTGCTCGCCCGGAATGACGTGCCTGCCGTTTGCCCCCTCACCTTTCCTGATGGCACGTCTCCCCGTGTTCAACAGGAAAGCTCTACGGCTGACGCGCTCGATCGACGACCTCCGGTCCTGTCGATGCTGCAAGACCAAACGGCTACAGGAACAAAATCTCCAAAGTGAGTATCGAACAGAGGAGCCCTCTCTTCAGAAGAAGCCTTTTCCTTCTGTGCAACACACGCAGGAAGTAACGCAGCCATGAGCAGCAGAGAACCGGCGGCGCAAGCGACTAACATAACCCCCATCATCCAGCCCAATTGTCGGACTGGTGAAAAATGTGAGCTGATCAACGGAAGAAAGCAACACGCATTCAAGAGACAGTCAGCAAGGATGAGCTTTCCTTCCCCTTCGATAGTCTTGCGCAACGCTTCCCGAGGGGACGAATCATTCAGTAGACGTTGATAGGTCAACACGAAATACAGACTGAAATCTGTCGCTGCGTTAATCGTCAGGGCGCCGATAGAAGCCGTCGCCATGTCGAGCGAAATCTGGAAGAACCACATAATCAACCCCATGACAGCGGTGGCGAAGAACAGCGGCAACGACATGACAAGCCCGCCCCACACCGGCGCAAGGCGCAGCGTGTGCAACCGTCGATTGTATCGCCATAAGATAAAGCCGCAGAGCAGAGCAATGCCGATTTGCGAGGAAAAGATATTCGTGATCTTCCCTTCACGGACGTATTTATCAACTTGTGGATACAGGGGGACTTTATTAAACACGTTTACGTTTAAATCAGGAAACGAGCGGTGCGCCAACTCAAGCACCGCGTCGCGAAAACGACCGAGTTCTACGCTATCGTCAGTGCCGTACGACACGGAGATACGCACTCCGCCGGGGAAATAGAGCTGCCGCTGCATCCCTGGGGTCAGACGATTCTCAATCAAAAGGAACACGGTGGACGCTTCTTCCGCCGTTTCAGGAAGCGGCTTCTGAAAGGACTCATGAGAGATTTGTTGCACCGTTCCCAAGATAGAAGTTGTCTCACGACTCCCAGAAATGGTTTTGAGCTGCGTTTGCAATTCCCACGCGCGAGCGAGAAAATGCGGGTCTTTAATTTCTTCGCCTTGCCGCGGCTCCACGAGTAAATCAAGAAATTCGAACCCCACGTTGCCCGGTTGGTTCAGGAAACGAGCTTCTCGTTCAACCGACGTGCCGCGGATAAACTCCAACGCACGGGTGCGACTCGGCACCCCGCCATGCCAGAACATCAAAACAACGAAGACAAACAAACCGCCGGTCCCAGCCAACACAATGAAGGGACGAGAGCCGTCCGCTAACCACATCGCAGCATTAATGCAACGAGCAAAAAGACGCTCATACAGCGCAGCGCACTTTTGCAAGTATAAAGAGAGGAAGGAAGGCGCGCATTTAGTGGTCCCAGACAACAGGTGCGATGCAGAGTGGTCTTCCTCCAGAGTTGGCGAAGCGGTCAAGACATCAAACGCCGGCAAGAACACGGTTGCCAAGAAGAACAGCCATACGACCCCAAGGGTGGCGCTCACGCCTAGTTCCCGGATCGGTTTGAGGCCGAACGACCAGAGGGTCACAAAACCAAAGGCAGAAATCAGAGCAGTAGTCAGAATCAGACCGTCCACCTCACACGCCTTCCTCCAACCTGCTTTCCGGTCCTCTTCCCCACTTTCCTTGAGCGCGGAAAATTTATGCAACGCAAAGCTCGTGCCCTGGACGATCACACTCGCATACGCCAAGAGTGAGAACACGCGCTCAGGCACCCCGAGGAGTCCCATCGCTCCGCGCGTCCAGACAAAGCCGCCGAGCACCATGACACTGCCGCAAAGAACCGCAGCGCGCAGCGACCCCAGAGTCACCCAAAAAATCGGAAGGGTGAAAACAACGCCAAGAAGAATAAGAAAGCAAATGTCAACGTTCAAACCCTGATCAATCAGCCCTCGGCCCATCGTCCATCCACTCGCCGCCACACCCGATTCATGGGGAACAATATCTTTCTTCCACAGCCACTCCCACAACGGGATCTCACGTCCTTCGAGAAATTCCACAGTGCGGCGAAATTCCTTTATCTCGTCATATCCAGGAGGAAGATAGCGGACAACCGACGTCCACGAGAAATCTTTTCCGGCAAGCAGCCCAAACACGCTCGCATCACCAGCCACATGACTTTTCCACTCTTCTATTTGCGAGGGAGAGCTGAACGACGTCACGGTCACGTCGTTCACATAGGGAGTATCAAGCAAAAATTCCCCGGTATCACGGAACTCCGGCGTCGTGGCCAGGCTGAGCACCGCATCACCGAAGGTTTTTTGCGCCGCCCGTGTGACACGGAGAATCTTCGCGGCATCTTCAGCTGAGTGGACGCCTGTATTCAATATAAACGGGATAAATTCTCGGCCTTCAAAGCCTTCACGGACTTTCCCCTGGACATAACGATCCATGACTCGAAACGGGTCATCCTGACGAAGGATGACGTCGCTATCGAGAATGCCGCCCTTTTCGACGCGACTGTTGCCCCAGACAAAAACAGCAGACAACAGGCAGAACACAATGACCACCGCGACAGGATATCGTATACTCCAGGAACAAAGCGTAAAGCGTTGCATGGGGAGACTCCTCAACTCAGTCTAGTAGTTAACCTGCAAGGACGCGTCAGACGCAACAGAAGTAATGGTAGATTGCACGGTCACCTTAGCTTCCCGGGCTTGTCGCATGCCAAATTGCTGATTGAGCACTCCGTAATAATAATTGTTGATGCGACCCATGAGCGTCTCATCAGCAATGGGGCACGGCAAGCTGCTCTCCGAGACCACGGAGCGAAAGTGTGTCGTGTCAAACAACGGGTTATCGAGGAGATAAGGAGCTTGAAATTGAGTCTTACGATTAAAGATACGTTCCATCCCGCTCATTGGCTTCCGCGTAAAAGAAGAGGCGTCGACGAAATCGACGCCCGACACAGACAAGAGCGCACTGGCTTGCGCAAAGAGGAAAGCGAGTGATGGCGGCTGATCGTTGGTGATATGGAAAATCCAGCCGTCGCCGCGTTCACTGCGCGCCAACCGCCACATCGCTTCAACTACAAAGTCAACCGGAACAACGTTGGGACACAGATCAGCACTCGCCCCGACCCGTAAGTGCAAATTGCGGTCGAACTGTGAACCTAAGTTGACGCTCAAACTGTTTGTGAGTAAGTACAGCGCGCGGAACACATCATAATATCCGGTGAACCGTACGGCGCGTCCCGTACGGGAGTGCCCAATGATAATGGAGGGACGAAAGATCACAACAGGCAATCCGTATTGCTGGCGAAAGGCGCCGACTAACCGTTCGGCTTCTTGCTTTGACCACTCATAACGATTGCGAAATGGCGTGTCTTCGGAAGGCAACACTTCACGCGCAACACCATCGATCACCGGCGCCGCATACGCCGTACTCACATGAAACAATGGGGTAACTCGGTCTTGATTACAGCGACGGGAGAACTCGAGCACTTGCTGGGTCCCCTCGATATTATGCGCGGCAATTTCTTCCCGAGAGTGTTCTTGAAATTTGAAACTCGCTGCGCAATGCCAAATTTCATCGACAGCATTCGCCAAAGCGTCTTGCTCCGCTTCACTCAACCCAAACCCCGGAGACCGCACGTCTCCGGTAATGACGGAAAGATTACCACTGGCGCGATGAGCATCGAGATCCGCTGCGCCAATTTCCTGGAGTGTTTCTAACAAACGCTCTTCCGCGGCTGGGCCACGGACAACCGTGATGACCTGCATGCCTTGTCGCAGCAGGAACTCGATCAAAAACGACCCTAAGAATCCCGTCCCGCCTGTGACTAATGCTGTTCGATTCGCTCTCATGACTCACTCCCCCACTACGCCTTGGTAGCAACTAATAAGTTGTAAAAGTACACCGTCGGAATTACCTCAACAGAAGCAAAACCCACTTCTCGCAACAATGCATTCATCTCTTCAACCGTGCGACATTCGCCGCCCGGGCTGATCAGCAACAACAGTAAGGAAATGAACGCAGCATCTCCCGGCGAGGGGCCTTCGTCTTTAAAGGTTTCATAAATCAACAAACGTCCGCCCGACGGCAATGCGGCAAACGCCTTGGAGACCAACATCTTCACTCGCTCGCGCGGCCAGTCGTGTAGAATCCGCATCATCACAATCGTATCCGCGCCGCTGGGCAGTTGGTCTTGGAAGAAGTTGCCCGGTTGCAATTCGATACGCGAGGTCAAATGCTCTGGATAGGTTTGCAAAAAACTTTCGGCTTTCTCGCACACCTCGGGAAGGTCATACAGCATCACCTCTAAGTCAGGAAATTGCGAGGCCAACGTCAGACTCAAGCGCCCGTAGCCTCCGCCCACATCCATAACACGGCAGCTGTCAGAAAAATCCCAATACTGCGGCAGCACCATGGCCGGTACGACGCTCGATTCGTGCATCAATCCGCTATACCGGGCCACTTCTTTTTGCCCTGCTTCAAAAAAGTAACTGTAATCCTGACTCATGGGACGGTTCTCGAACAAGGCGGCCTTGAGATTGTCACACGCCAGATACAGATGGTCGAACAATTGGACGTGAGGGCCTTGAAAATCTGGCCGCCCGCGCACGAGCAACATCTCCGCGAGCGACGTATTCTGATAGACGCCGTGCTCACAATTCAACAAGTTGACACTGACAAGCGTATCGAGGAAGATGCGACAGGGACGCTCAGCAAACTGAAAGTGTTCTTGAATTTCCGTGAATGTTCGTGGTTGTGTCGAGAGCCACGTGAAGAGGTCCAACTCCACGCCCACCGCCAGAAGCTTGGAAGTGAAAAATCCAGTCATCATTTGGAAGATGTTTTTTTCGGAAGGGGAAAAAACGCTGTCTAGGGCATCCATGCTCATCACCTCATCATGGGAGAAGATTTTTGACAGGTAACTCGGTGCTTTCTCATGGAGCAAAATAGCTGCCACGCGAAGCGCAAAAAATCAGCTTGTTTTTTCGTAATTTTTGACACTTCGTACGCACGATGCCCCTCTGACCCGGCAATCCTTTCACGAAGAACGTCATTGTTTTAACGCGAGACGCCGACAAGGCAAAAAATGGGCATTTTTGACCCCCGGCAGCCGCGACTTTTTTTCCCTCTCGGGCAAATTTGCTCTTTTGCTCTGGCAATTCTTCCGCAAAAATGCTGAGGTTTTGACGCAAGACGATGGATAGGCAAGAAATTGCCGCTTTTGACTCTTCTGGAAGGAACAGAGTAATATGCGAAGGGGAATGTGAGGTATAAGGATAGGTAAAGATGGATACGCTGCAAAAAACCAAGGCGCAGCTTCTCGCTGAAGTCGAAGAACTCCGCCGTCAAGTGTTGGGCCTACAAGAGGCGGTGGGGAGACAACACTCAGTTGAGGAGCAACGCCGAGAAAGCGAAGAACGTTACCGCACCCTCGTCGAATATACGTATGATTTCGTCATTGAATCTTCTATCGATGGACGCTTCCTCTACTTAAGTTCAGGATACGCCAAGACTCTCGGGTATGCGCCCGATGAACTGCTCGGGAAGAACATCTTCGACGGGGTCCATCCCGAGGATCTCCTCACCGTAGCCGAAGCATTCAGTCGGGGATTCGCCCAGTCCGACGCAGAGCACGACGTTGTACAGGCCGTGTATCGGTATCGTCATAAAAATGGCGAATGGCGTTGGTTCGAGAGTACAGGCCGACCCTTTCATACCGCAAACGGTGAACTCCGAGGCATGATCGTTTCTCGCGACATCACAGAACGTAAGCAAGCGGAAGACGCCCGCCAAGAAGAAGGCAAAGTATCGAGCGCGCTCGTGCGGGTCGGCGCAGAACTGAGCGCTCTGCTCAATACGCCCGCCATCCTAGATCATCTGTGTCGCTTGACGACGCAAGAACTCAACGGCTTTTGTAGCCTCACGTTTCTTTGGCGCGCAGAAAAGCGAACGTTTATGCCCGTCGCCCATTGGGGTGGAGCAACGGAGCAGTGGGAAGCTTTACGGGTGCTACATCTTAATCACGAGACGCTCCCAACTCTGCTCGCACGCTTGGAGCAAGAAGACCTCATCACCTCTCTCTCTGGCGATCAGGATTTTCTCGCCAACGCGCTACATCGCACCCTCGATATTACTGAGAGTGTACATCTGCCCTTGCGCTGCGGCGGCGAACTCCTTGGATTACAAAGCATCGGCTATCGGACGCCTTCGCTGCCCCTGCCTTCCGTGCAGCAACGCATTGCTCACGGCATCACTCATCTGGCCTCCATTGCGCTGGAGAACGCCAGGTTGTTTGAACAAGCCGAAAGCGCCAATCGGCTCAAGTCTGATTTTATCACTACTATTTCTCACGAATTACGTACGCCCCTCCACATCATTACCGGCTACACCGATCTCTTATTGGATGGTGAATTCGGAGAAATAGCGCCGGAACCAACCGATATCCTGCAACGGATTGAGCGTAACATCCAAGAACTTAGTGACATTGTCAACGCCACGCTTGATGTCAGCCGTATTGACGCCGGGCGGTTACCTCTGACTCTTGCTCAAACAGATCTCGCTGACCTCATACGGGAAATTCAACGAGACACCCAAGATTTACAAGACCATTCCTCACTGACCTTTCGCTGGTCTGTTCCACCAGAGCTGCCAACTATTCTCACCGACCCGTTAAAGGTCAAAGTTGTGCTCAAAAACTTGTTTAACAATGCTGTCAAATTTACTGAAACTGGCAGTATTACTGTGAGCGCCGCCGCGCAACAAAATGGAATAGAGATCAGCATTGCCGATACCGGCGTCGGCATCGCGCCAGAATCGATTCGCATTATCTTTGAGCCCTTTCGCCAAGCCGACGATCCCATGACCCGTCAATACGGAGGGGTCGGATTAGGGCTGTATATCGTACGCCGCTTGCTGGAATTACTAGAAGGGTCCATTAGTGTAGAGAGCACTCGAGGACAAGGCTCAACCTTTCGTGTTTGGCTGCCTCTCGCCATCGGAGAGAGATTGGCTGAGGCAACCATGAATTGAAGGAAGACAGGCACTTCAATCTCTCGTTCTTCTCTTTTCTATCCCCAGACTCTAGACCTCAACCTCTCCGGCTGCTAAAGGGGGTCCCTACATTTGCTTCAAGGGAGAATATGCTATGGCGGAACGCGCTCTAGAAGGGATACGCATCATTGAGTGCGGACACCTCGTCTCAGCAGCCTACGCCGCAAAACTGATGGCTGACATGGGAGCGGAAGTCATTAAAATCGAAGAGCCTGGTCAAGGCGACATGGCGCGCCAGCGCGGCCCCTATCCTGGCCACACGCCGCACCCAGAAAAGAGCGGATTGTTTTTATATCTGAACACTAACAAATATGGCGTCACGCTCGACCTGCGGCAGGCGGCCGGGCAAGACATCTTCCACAAGTTACTGCAGGACGCTGATGTCCTCCTGCATAACTATCACCCAACGGAAATGGCCAGTGTGGGACTTGATTATCCTAAGCTTGAAAAACTCAATCCCCGTTTAGTAATGACTTCGGTCGCGCCGTTTGGCTTGAGCGGTCCGCACAAAGATTATCAGGCCACAGATCTCACCCTGTGGAATGCCGGCGGCGTCGCTTGGCTCAACGGCGGCGGCCCGGGAACGGACGAGATGCCGCCACTCAAAACGTTCGGCCAACAATCCGGCTATCAGGCCGGTGTCAACGCTGGCATCGCAACGCTAGGCGCACTCTTTTCCCGGTTCTCAACTGGAGAGGGGCAACACGTAGAAGTTTCGACGCAAGAGTGTTTGCTCTCCATTCTCGAGCTCACCTTCGAGTTCTATCCATACATGGGTATTACCGCCTCGCGACTCGGACAAAAACCAATCCAACCGCTTGACTTTTTTGAATGCAAAGACGGATGGATCTTTCTGTGTTGTGTCGAAGAACATCAGTGGAAAAATTTCGTCGCCCTCATGGGCAATCCCGAATGGGCAGGGGAAGAAATCTTCACAGACCGCATCAGCCGCGGCGCCAATGGCGACGCACTGAAGCCGCTTTTACAAGATTGGGTTCAGGACCAATCCGTTATGGATCTCTACTACAAAGCACAGGCGCGACGGGTGCCGATTGCACCGGTCTCCACGATGGGCGACCTCTTCGCCAATGAACATCTCAAAGCGCGCGGGTTTTTTGCGACGATCGCTCATCCCGCCGCTGGTTCGCTGCAATATCCAGGTGAGCTGTACAAATTTTCGGAAACACCCTGGGAGATTCGCCGCCCGGCCCCGCTTCTCGGTCAACACAATGCAGAGATCTATGGCAAGCTGGGATTATCACAAGCGGAAATCGACAATCTGAAAAGTCGGGGAGTCATCTGAATAACTATTGACGATTGTACCATTGAGTCATGGACGATTGAAAAACGGGTGAAGAATGTTCTGTAGTCAATTTTCAATGACCCGATGACTCAATGACCCGATGACTCAATCCACCACTAATGAGGAGCTACTATGTCTCGACTTCCGTTAGAAGGCATTCGCGTTGCCGACTTCACCTGGGTCTGGGCTGGACCATTTTGTACGTTACAATTGGCGCATCTGGGCGCGGAAGTGATCCGCATCGAATCTGCTACACGCCCCTGCATTACTCGACTCCTCCCCCCCTGGCCGGACAATAAATCCGGCGTCAATCGTAGCGGCTACTTCAACCAATACAATCAAAGCAAACGCTCGCTGACGCTGAACCTGAAATCTCCAGAGGCGCTGGAAATTGCCAAAAAACTTATCGCCAAAAGCGATATTGTCACCGAGAACTTCGCTGGCGGCGTCATGGAGCGGATGGGATTAGGCTACGAGGTGCTGAGACAGATCAGATCAGACATCATCATGATCTCGCTGTCGGGCTATGGCGCGACTGGACCAGAAAAAGACCATATCTCTTACGGCCCCGCGCAAGTGCCGCTGAGCGGGATGTCCTCGCTCACGGGATACAAGGCGTGGCCGCCGGTGCATGTTGGCATTTCGTATGGCGATCCCAACGGCGGGCTACACGGCGCCTTTGCCGTGATGTGCGCGCTAATGTATCGCGCTCGCACCGGCAAAGGCCAATTCATCGACCTCTCTCAGTGCGAAACTTCCACCGCCATGGTTGCAGAAGGCATCCTCGACTACAGCATGAATGGAACGCAGCCAGACCGGGACGGCAATCGCGACCCCTATATGGCGCCGCACGGCGTGTTCCGCAGCGCCGGAGACGATCGGTGGGTGAGTCTCGCCGTTCGTGATGATGAGGAATGGAAGAGACTATGCGCGACGATCGGCCAGCCGGAACTTGCTAACGATGCGCGATTTCTCACACTCAGTGACCGTAAACAGAATGAAGACGATGTAGAAGCTTTTATCACAGGCTGGACACAGACGCGGTCGCCGGAAGAAGCGACGGAGACACTTCAAGCGGCAGGCATTCCTGCGGCGCTAGCCATGACCAATAAAGATCTCTCCACTGACACACACCTCAACAGTCGACCGATCTTTGTCTACAATGATCACCCAGAAGTCGGCGTGCAACAGCACGTTGGCGTCCCGTGGCAATTGTCAAAGACGCCTCTCCCCGTTCGTGCGGCCCCAACGCTAGGGCAGGATACTGACTATGTGTTGCAGGATATTTTGGGACATAATGAAAGAGAAATTGCCGGGTTAAGAGAGCGAGAAGCGCTGACGTAGCTGTCTTCAGGAAACATCTCTACGCCAAAGCAACTCTGCAGAAAGACAGGTTGGAGAGCCCGGCGCCGTAGGTTTCGATTTGACAACATTTGTCGCCTTGTTCTCCGGTTCCGACTACGTCGAGGAGACATTAGATTAGTAGATTAGTGCACCCTTCGACAGGCTCAGGGTGAACGGCAAAAGCTCTCACAGGAGGGAAAAACCCGTTCGTGTTGAGCTTGTCGAAGCACGAGAGACCCCGCGCCTTGGGTAAATCCATTTGGAACTTGCTGTAGCCTTTGCGCGCCTACCCTACTCGTCGAGACCGGCTCCCCCGAGATTGAGGAGGCACAATGCGGGGGCGGATCGATCTCCGCACCCCACGGGGCATGAGCATCAGCATGGATACGCGATTGTGGCGCAGTCCAAACGCCAAAGCGATCGCTAATACGAGATACACAAACGAGTACGCGAACCTCACGTCTGGTGAGGCAAAGAACAGTTGCACCACAAAGAGCCCCATGAGAATCAACGCCTCGCCTGTGGAAAAAGAAAAGTTGGCAATCACCACTAGGGCGAAGAGGGATTGAGCCGAAGTCAAAAACACTTCCACTTGTTGACGGGCATCCATATGCATCGGCCCCAGATGGCCGGATGACAGGCTGTAAGCGATGGGCAACATGCCTACAAGTAGGGTCCACTGATTGACGGTGGAAGACACAAGCGTACCAACTCCCGCTTGCGGCTTGCCCCGCAAGGCAAAGAGCGTCGCCACAATGAACTCCGGCGACTCGGAAGCGAGCGGCGCGAGCCATTGCACCAACACGAATTCTTCAATTCCCAAGGTGCGACCCGATGCAAGTAATCCTTCGGCAAAGGGCTCAGCCGCGGTAAAAATGGTGAGACCTGAGTATGCAAAAAGTAACAACGTAAAAACTCGCCGAAACGCTGCGCCGAATCGCGCTACCGTCTCCGGCGGACCTTCCAACTCCGGCTCAACCAGATGCGCTTGAGATGCGGCGATCATGTAGAAAGTAAAAATGACCAAAAACACCGCAGCATCTAAGATGGACAAGGTTCCTTTGATGGGAAGAAGAAACGAGTAGCAAGTGGCGATAAGGAGGGAGACCACCTCCAAACGGCGATCTCTCCCGAGCGACATTTCGCGAATCCCGCTCTTGAGCCAAAAGGCGATCATCACCGCAGCCCACCCCACGCCGATCAGCAGCCGATTGGCGCCGGTCATGTTCGCGGTCGCATACGCAGTATACGCCGGATTCTTCCCGGCCTGCCAGGCAAAATAGATGTCTACAGCGTATTCAGGTAGAACGGCAATCAACGCAAGAAATGCGAGCGCCAGCGCCTGGGGAATGTCCAGTTGCGCGAGTTCGGCGCCCCATGAAAGCATGAACGCCGCGCCAAAGATCGACAAGCCGGAAGACAGAGCTACCCACTGCGGCTCCACGGGCACTCCCGAAAAATGGACGATGAGCCATTGCAGCGGAAACATCGCCGCACCGGCAATCATTAACCAGTGCTTGGTGGCTTCTCGTTTCACCTACAACCCTAACTCGTGCAAAGCGCCTGGACTGTTGGTCCACCCTTTCACCACTTTCACGAACAATTCCAAAAAGACGTTGCAGCCGAAGAACGACTCCAGCTGCTCACGGGCGCGCTGGCCAATCTCTTTCAGACGACTTCCTCTGTGGCCGATAATAATGGCTCGCTGCGACTGACGCTCCACATAAATCACCGCGCGGATGAACAGTAACGTTTTGCCTGGTCGTTCCTGAAACTCCTCAACCACCACGGTTGTGGCATAAGGCACTTCTTGTTGCGTTTGGAGAAAGAGTTGTTCCCGCACGAATTCTTGGGCAATGACACGTTCACTTTGATCAGTGAGCTCGTCATCTGGGTAGAGGGCTGGACTCGCAGGCAATGCCGGGATGATCATGTTGAGCAGTTCTTGCGTGTTCTCTCCGGACAAGGCACTGATCGGAATGAGCTCTCGATTCGGCAATAGCGCCGCCACACGATCTAGCAAGGGCAACAAGGTCGCCTTTGGAATCAGGTCAATTTTGTTTATACCAATCAGGAGCGGCGTTCGGATTGTCGCCAAACGCTGAGCAATCGCTTCGTCTTCCGGCGTCAGCCCTTTGTGAGCATCCACCACGAACACTACGACATCAGTATCTTGCACGGCGGTTAGCGCGGCTTCGACCATCCGTTTGTTGAGAAGCGAACCGGCATGTTGATGAATGCCTGGGGTATCAACAAAAATGAGTTGCACGTTCGGGAACGTTTTGATGCCCAGTAAACGAGTTCGCGTGGTCTGAGGTTTAGGCGAAACAATCGCCACTTTGGCGCCGACAAGGGCGTTGAGCAGCGTCGACTTCCCCACATTTGGTCGCCCGATTAAAGCGACAAACCCACAACGAAACGGCTTGGCGGGAGCAGCCTGAGGAGCAGGAAGAGTTGGAGTCTTACGACGCGCCATGATTTTAAGAGGCGGTCGCAGACGGACCAAAAAGCACTTTCGTAATGCGACGTCGACCAACCTGCAAAATCTTTTCTCCTTGGGTAGGGACCTGCAGGTCTGCATCTTCAACCTTTTCTCCATCGAGACGCACCCCGCCTTGTGTAATCAGACGACGCGCCTCGCTCGTCGATTTGGCCAACCCCGCTTCACGCATCAGATGACAGATCCAAACAGTTTGTTCTTGCCCAATCCAAGTGACCGTTTCTAGCTCGGTGGGAAGTTCTCGACGTTGGAAACGCTGGACGAAGTCTGCCGCCGCAGCGTTCGCAGATGCAGGCCCGTGAAATCGCGCTACGAGCTCAGCCGCAAGCTGCTGCTTTGCGTCCATGGGGTGAATATCGCCGCGTTTGATCGCCTCCACGTGCGCGCTGTCTACCGCACTGAGCAACTCATAGTATTTGACCATGATGGGGTCAGAAATCGACATCACTTTTCCGTAAATTTCCGCAGGCGCTTCGGTGATGCCGATATAATTCCCCAGCGACTTACTCATCTTCTGAACGCCATCAGTGCCTTCTAATAGCGGCATTGTGAGAATGACTTGCGGCTCTTGTCCATAAGAGCGTTGCAATTCGCGCCCAACGAGCAAATTGAAGCGCTGGTCGGTCCCGCCAACTTCAACGTCCGCCCGCAAGGCGACTGAATCGTATCCCTGTGCTAAAGGATAAAGCAGTTCATGCACGTGGATAGGAATGTTCTCCCGGAATCGTTTGGCGAAATCATCGCGCTCCAATAAACGCGCTACAGTATATTGACTGCATAGCCGGATCATATCGGACGAAGACAGGGCCTCCATCCACTCAGAATTGAAGCGAATCTCAGTTTTCTCAGGATCGAGAATCTTGAAAACTTGTTTAGTATAGGTATCAGCGTTGGCCTTGATTTGCTCGCGGGTGAGCGGTTTGCGAGTTTCTGACCGGCCAGTAGGATCGCCAATCATGCCGGTGAAATCCCCGATTAAAAAGATCACCGTATGCCCCAGCTGTTGAAACTGGCGCAACTTATTGAGCACAACAGTATGACCGAAATGTAGGTCGGGTGCTGAGGGGTCTGCGCCGAGTTTGATCCGCAAGGGCTTCCCAGTCTCGAGTTTCCGCTTCAATTCCTCTAACGGAATGATATCCACTGTTCCACGCTGAATTTCGCGGAGTTGTTCCTCTACCGAAAGAGCCATTCTTTGTTCCTTCTCCCGACGAATTTCAAAAACTGGCAGATATCATAAGCAAATAGCTCGTCCGCTTCGCTCACTCTATAGCTTATGTCTCGCTCACTCTATGGCAGGGAACTCTTACGCTAAGCTATCTGCCATGAAGCGACCGAAGGGAGCAAGCTATATGCTAGCCGTCATCAGCGAGCAAATTCTGTCGCGCGAGTTTCGCGAATGACGGTAACCTTGATCTGTCCAGGATAGGTCATCTGGTTCTCGATTCGTTTCGCTACTTCGCGTGCAATCATCGTCGCTTCACCATCAGACACAGCTCCCGGATTGACGATGATACGCACCTCGCGCCCCGCCTGTACCGCAAACGATTTTTCGACGCCAGTGAACGAATTGCTGATCTCCTCTAATTCTTCAAGCCGACGGACATAGCTTTCCAGCACTTCGCGGCGAGCGCCAGGGCGCGCACCGGATAAGGCGTCGGCCGCATCAACCAGAGGGGCCAGGATCGTTTCCGCTCGGACTTCTTCGTGATGAGCAGCAATGGCGTTGACGATTTTTGCGGACTCACCATATTTGCGCGCGACTTCTCCACCGATGATGGCATGCGATCCTTCAATCTCATGCGACACCGCCTTACCAATATCGTGGAGGAGACCGGCGCGACGCGCTTGTTTCTCATTCAAGCCGAGTTCCGCCGCCATAATGCCGCAAATATAGGCAGTTTCGATCGAGTGCATTAATACGTTCTGTCCATAACTGTAGCGGTACTTCATCATGCCAATCAATTTAATGATCTCCGGATGAAGACCGTGCACACCTAATTCCAACACTGCTCGCTGGCCAGCTTCACGTACCGATTCCTCTACTTCTTGTTCGGCTTTTTTGACTACTTCTTCGATGCGGCTTGGGTGAATACGACCATCGGAAATGAGGCGCTCTAGTCCAACCCGAGCAATTTCTCGGCGAATAGGACTATGGCTAGAAATCAGCACCGCCTCTGGCGTTTCGTCAATGATGATATCCACGCCGGTGGCGGCTTCGATAGCGCGAATGTTCCGCCCCTCCCGTCCAATGATGCGCCCTTTCATGTCGTCGCTAGGTAAGTGGATCACCGATGCGGTGCGTTCGGCGACAAACTCACCAGACAAACGCTCGACAGCAATGCTAATAATTTTTTTTGCGCGACGTTCGGCTTCCTCGCGCGCCTCTTCTTCGATTTGAATGATGCGACGCGCGGCGTCGTGCCGCGCTTCCTCGACCATTTGTTCTGTGAGGCGTTGTTTCGCCTCCTCGCGAGTCATGTTTGCTGCTTGTTCGAGCTGCTTACGCGTGTCCTCGATGAGAAGAGACAATTGTTGATCTTTTTGCTGAAACGCCTCTTCTTTATTCTTCAATTGTTGCTCACGACGTGCATGATCATTCTCTCTGGTTTCTAAAATCTCTGCTCGTTTTTCTAAAGCTTCTTCACGATTTTGTAGTCGTTTTTCGTTTTGTTGGATCTCTCGTCGTCGCTCTTTAATTTCCTTTTCCGCTTCTCCTTTCGCTTGCAGCACGAGATCCTTCGCCTGGATCTGTGCTTCTTTCTTCATAACTTCGACTTCTTTCTTGGCCTCCTCTTTAATGAGTTGAGCAGTCTCTTCTGCACTGGCAATAGTTTGTTGTTGCCAGCGTTGCCGCAGGTACATCACAATCCCCATCCCTGCGACTCCCAGTACAATTCCTAGGGGAATACAAAGCAACGAGTCCATAGGTCACCGACCTCCTTCCATCACTCAAGGTAGGAGAGCATCGACACCCTCATGCCTTTTCTTTTCTATTTAATTTTCTGTCCTCCTTCTTCAATTGAGAAACAAAGGGACATATTCCATTATTAGCAAAGAGTCCCGCCCAGAGGATAGGGAGGAAAAAATCTAAGCACACCCCTACTGGGTGTTTGCCTGAGAGACAAGCAAAGAAAGGAAGGAAGAAACAGAGAGGAAGAGCGGAGATGGTCAGTGAGCGTCTTTTTTCGTAGTATCCTCAACAGGAGCGACAGCATCCACCTTAGCAAATGTGTTCAGTGGACTCTCCTTCAGCCCACGGCCATCCAACGCTTCACTTTGAGCGATGCGTTCAAGAATCAACGTAGATAGACGGTCAATTTCCTTTTGAGTATCATTCTCTCGTTGGAGCGCCTTGTGGTATTCATCAGCAATACTTAGCGCCGTCATGATCGCTATACGCAATGGCATAGCGGTCTTCGCACTCTCTCCAAGTTGATGCATCCGCGAATCGACATAGGATGCAATCTCTCGCACGTACTGCTCATCGTCTTCACTATTTACGATGAAGGTTTGATTGTAGATCTCAACCTCGATCCTTTGTTTCATCCCTCCATCCCTTCGCTTATTCTCTTTACAGTTCTAACCCGGCGAGCCGGTCTAGGATTTTCTCCAACCGTGCTTTCATTTCGTGCCGTTCTTGCTCGTATTGCTGCAATCGCTCCAAGAGCATAGTATTTGCCCGCTCCTGAGCCTCTAATCGCGCCGACAGCTCAGCCTTTTCCGCCCACACCTTTTCGTGACGAGCGAGAACGCCGACGACATTCTCCTCCAGAATTTTAAAACTTTCTAACGCCATAACCAGATAAATCTAAAGCAGGTCTTTATCCTATGAGTCCCTTGCTTCCATGTCAAGTGAAACATCCCCTTCTGTAGAAGTGAAAATGGCGTCTACGAATTCGACCGCGCTAAAATCCTGTAAATCCTCTGTTTTCTCACCAAGGCCGAGACAACGAATCGGAATGCCGAGCTGATCAATAATAGAAAAGGCCACCCCTCCTCGCGCCGATCCATCCATCTTAGCCAGTACGATGCCAGTCAAGGAGAACGCTTGTTGGAATGCACGAGCTTGGTTCAGGGCATTTTGTCCGGTTGTTGCATCTAGCACCAGTAAGACCTCCTGTGGAGCGCCTGGCAGCTCTTTGGCGATCACTCGATGCACTTTTTTCAACTCTTCCATAAGGGGCGTCTTCGTATGCAGACGTCCAGCAGTGTCAATTATGACGATGTCAACATCTCGCGCCAACGCAGCGCGTATCCCGTCAAATGCAACAGCAGCCGGAGAGGCACCGCTTGCATGTTTTATACAGTCTACTCCGAGCCTGTCCGCCCATATCGTTAACTGCTCGATCGCAGCTGCACGAAAGGTATCGGCTGCAACCAGCAGCACTTTTTTCTTTTGCTGCAAGAATCTCGCGGTCAATTTGGCAATCGTCGTCGTTTTTCCCACTCCATTGACGCCGACCAGCAAGAGCACCCAAGGTTTGGTTTCTCTGGAAGAGAGAGGAAGAGGCGGCGCTTTTTCCAATAGCGTCAGCAATTCATCTTTCAGATAAATTTTCAGAGTTTCAGCATTTTCGGGCCGCTCCTTCCGGCAACGTTCCCGTAACCGTTCAACCAAGGCAGTTGAAGTCTGCACCCCAACATCAGCGGTAATGAGAGCCTCTTCAAGTTCGACAAGCACATCTTCGCTAAAGGGCCGACCACGAAACAGACGATCAATAGGGCCAAGAAATACACGCCGGAGGCGAGATAAACTGCGACGCCACAAAGATTGGCGAGAAGTTTGAGCCAGAAGAGGTTGCAAAATAGACTCCTCAGGAGCAGCACCATTTTGCTCTAACTCTTCCTGTTCTTGTGAAGGCTCGACAATATCTTCTTCGGTTTCAGGAGAAGTAACAGCAGACGTAGAGGGCTCAGCCTTTTTTCTTCGCCAGGGCAACCATTGGGCCATTAGGAAACCTGTACAGAGACGATCGTGGACACCCCAGGTTCTTGCATAGTTACGCCGTATAGAGTGCGCGCCGCCTCCATCGTACGTTTGTTGTGGGTGATGAGAATAATTTGTGTCGTCTCACTCATTTCACGGATTAATTGGTTAAATCGCCCCACATTCGCATCGTCAAGTGGAGCGTCTACTTCGTCCAATACACAAAACGGGCTGGGACGGATTAAAAAGAGCGCAAAGGTGAAACTCAACGCAGCCAGCGCTTTTTCCCCGCCAGATAACAACTGCAACGAGCGAAGCCGTTTTCCAGGAGGCTGCACCTCGATCTCAATGCCGCTCTCCGACAGGTCGGCTTCGTTGGTCAGTGAGAGCTGCGCCTTCCCGCCCTCCACCAAACGGCAATATACTTCACGGAATTTTTCTGCAACTAAGGTAAAGGTATCACGTAACCGCTCACGAGACTCTCGGTTGAGCTTAGCGATCGTCGTTTGTAGGTCTTCCATCGACCGCCGCAAATCCGTCTCTTGTACTTGCAAGAATGTGTACCGTTGCTCCACCTCAGCTAGTTCTTCTGCTGCACCGAGATTGACCTCACCCAGGCGGGATAGTTTTTCACGTAATTCTTGGCGGCGCATCTCTCCCACGGTAACGTCGAGCGAAGTCTCTTGGTATTGAGGAAGAACCTCCGCCATGGTCAGCGCATAACGATCACGCACGGTTTCTTCTATGTGCTCCTGCCCTCCCCGCTTCTGCGCGAAACCAACTTCGGTTTTTGTTTTCTCTTCCTGTAAATGCCCATGGGACTCGCGCACTCGATCCAGATTTTCTTCGTGTGCCCGGACAGCCGTTCGCAATTGCTCAAAGCTCACCTGTCGCTCAGTCTGTTCCTGCATTACTCTAGCTAAATCTTCCCTAGTTTGAGACAAATTGTTTGATAATTCAGCAAGAGCATTTTTGAGCTTGGTTATTTCTTGCATTGCAGATTCGACTTCTGATTGGCAGACGGCCAGGCGCTCATCGAGTTCACCTTGCCGCTCACGGACACGTACAACCTGAGCACGGAGACTTTGTTGCCGTTCTCGCCGTTCAGCGACGCGCACTCGTAGCTCGTCTGTTCGCAGACGTTGTTGTTCAAGCGCAACTTTGGCTTGTGCGACTTCTCCTTGCCATGCTGATAGAGCGGCTTCCCGTTCTCGGCGACGAACATCTAACTCAGATTCACGCGACTCACGAGCCAAAATTTCCTGTGTTAATGACTCTCGTTCGCTCTCCAGCGTTTGACGCTCATAAGCAACGCCTTCCTGCTTATCCAATAAGCGGCGCTGCTCCCCATCTAATCGCCCCTCTTCACGCTGTAAGGCCTCTCGCTCTTGTCCAAGCGTGCGGGCTTCTGCTTCCAGCAAGGCAATCTCACCCTCCAACTCTTGCTGCTTTGTTTTCATTTCCTGACGGCGTTGCACCAATTCTGCTACGACGTGTTCGTGGCGTTCAACCTCTTGGCGTAACGCGCGGATTTCACGACGCCGTTCGAGCAATGCTTCTTCAGCAAAGCCTTCGTTGCCGCCACTGACAATCCCCTGAGAAGAAATCACATCTCCCTCAAGCGTCACAAACGTGTGGAGCGCTCCGTTCTGTTGCCAAAGCTGGAAAGCAACTTCTAAACTAGGCGCTAAGACCGCTTCGCCTAATAGCGATTCGGCTACAGTACGATACCGAGGATCGACGTTGAGCACCTCTAACAGCGGCCGGACTCCCTCAGCGCCTAATATATACGGGTGACTACTGGCATGACCATTGCCATTACCGTTCGTATACACAGCTCCTTTATCCACACGTGGATGGAGAGGAATAAAACTGCCGCGACCAGCGCCAGCGTCTCGCAAATAGGCCACAGCATTCAGGCCATCTTCCACTTGAGAAACAACAACATATTCAAGTTTCTCACGGAGTACGGCAGCCACCGCTCTTTCATAAACCTGCGGCACCTCGACTACCTGGGCAATAACCCCGCAGACGCCTTCAGTTGCTGCTGGGTTAGCCATGATCGTGCGTACTCCTTGCTGGTAGTGATCAAACCCCTCTTCAAGTTCTTGCAGCGTCGCTAAACGTGCGTGTAGCTCTGCTTGCCGAGCCCATGCCACCGTCAGTTCACTTTCCAGCTGTTCGGTTGAGGTAGCGATTCCTCGTAAATCTCCGGTTTTCTCTTCCCGCCGTTGTTCTCCCATGCGCAGTCGGTCGCGAATCTGTGAGAGCCGCGCCTGTGTTGCCAGCAGAGATTGTTCAGTCTCGGCCAGCAAACTGTGAATGCGTTCCGCTTCACGCGCCAGAGCAGCTAACCGCTGCTCGATCTCATTAGCGCGACGCCGCGCATATGCAAGCGCATTCTGCACCTGCGCTTCCTGCGTCAACAAATCAACAATCTCTGTCTTGATATTTTCTCCAGCCGCTTCACGCTGTGCTAACGCCCGCTGCTCGTCACTAGCCTCCTGTTCATAAGCGCGCAGCAACCGTTCTTCTTCTTGTACCCTCTCAAGCGCTTCGGCAACCTCTTGCTCAAGCTGACGGAGTTCCTCTTGCGCTTGCGTTCGCTTCTCATCAATGCCGTTTGCTTCTTCTTGCGCCCCTATAACCCGCGTCGTGTTCTGTTGCTCTTGTTGCACAAGGAACTGTTTGCGTTGTTCTCCTTGCTGTAACTGACTCTCTAACGTGCGGCGCTGCTCCTCCACTTCACGCAACATTGTCTCTTCACGGGTAAGCGCTTCTAAAGCGCGAGTGCGTTCCACTACAAGACGCTGTTCTTCTTGCGTGAGTTGCACTTCTTGCTCTGCAAGCGCGGCGCGGCGCTCGGCTAGCGCTCCAAGCTCTCCGCTAAGGGTACGAAAGGCTTGACTCAACAACGTCAAGTCAACAGTTTTAAGCTCCTCCTGAAAGGCGCGATACTGCTCGGCTTTCTTTGCTTGACGCCGTAGCGACCCCAATTGTCGCTCTAACTCACGTAAGAGGTCAGCTACACGTGAGAGATTTTCTTGAGTGCGTTCCAGCTTGCGTTCAGCGGCGATCCGACGACTGCGGAAGAGACTCACACCAGCCGCTTCCTCCACCAGCAGGCGGATTTCTTCAGGTTTCGCATTGATGAGGTGATCGACACGACCCTGTTCAATCATCGAATAGGCTTTGGTGCCGGCGCCAGTACCGAGAAAAAATTCGACGATATCCCGGAGGCGGCAAGGAACTTTATTAAAGAGATACTCGGACTCGCCAGAGCGGAAATACCGACGTGAGATCATCACTTCGGTCCAGTTGGGCGGCACAATGCCAGCGGACCCGTTGGCGTCATTTATGGTTAGATTGACGTCGTCATTGCCGCCATTTTCCAGTATTAAGGTGACTTCGGCCATGCCCATGGGCGAGCTGTGTTCGTTCCCAGTAAATATCACGTCTCCCATCTCCTGACCGCGGAGATGTTTTGCACTCTGCTCACCTAACACCCAACGGAGCGCATCGACGACATTGGATTTCCCACACCCATTCGGACCAACAATAGCGGTGATGCCAGCGGGAAAAGACAAAGTCGTTTTGTTTCTGAACGATTTGAAACCGATGAGTTCTAATTGCTTGATGCGCATCTGCCCCACCCTGCTGCCTCCGAATCCCCTACCACCTTTTCATTTTCACACGGGAAAATCTCAAGGGACAGGGCCAAAAAAACTTGCTAACTACTATATATTGTGGGGAGGAAGAAATCTAGACGCTAGGCTCAGATAGACCTCTTATTGTTATCTATCACCTACGATTCCGGCCAATTGGAGTCAGAGGATAGAAGCGGCCACAAGATCAAGGGTAATCAAAATCCGGGCGGCATCTGCTTGCTCTTATCACCACACAAATCTACAGAGGGAAAACTTGGCCGCAATCCTTAATAAGCTTGCAACTCAGATTTCCCCTGAAGCGGCAAAATCTTCCCCTCCCCCGTTCCGCATAAACCACGAACAATCACAAGCTATAGTGTGGCAAACCCAAGTCTAGGAAAATCGAGGAATTAGCTCAGAAATAGATTCTGGCGCCTTTCCTGCTCCTTCGGACGTAGGAAGGAGACAAATTCGCAAAGCTTCTCTTTTTTTATTCACTTGTAGAAAGAACTTTGAGTTTTCTACTTAACACTTCAGAGAGAGGAAGTTTCAATGTCTATTTCGAGCATTAATTCTGGAGCCAATCCAGCCTGTCAAACTGGCCCCTCTAGTCTCTTTAAACAAGTCAGACAAGACTTTAAGGCGATTGAAAACGCCGTGCAATCCGGTGACCTCGCAAGTGCAAAACAAGCAGTCGCCGCATTTCAACAAGATCAACAAAACCTTCAAAATGCGCGTGGCGCCGCGGGAGGACCAAACCAGGATCCTCAACCGAATAGCCAATTCAAGAATATGGTCTCGTCGCTCATCACTTCAATCCAGTCGGGGGACCTGAGCAGCGCGCAGAAGAGCTTATCCGCCGTACAAGCAAATATGAGAGCGTTTGGTGCGGGCCACCACCACCATCACAGCGGAGGCGGGAAGGATGGGGATGCCGATGCCCAAAGTCAAGCGAACGCGTCTTCACTTAACTCGCTTTTTCCCCCAACAGGGTTAAGTAACAGCAGTGGCGCTTCTTTCGACAACACCATTCCCCTTCAAAACTTACTGAGCAACTTTGTCAATTCAGCCGCGCAAACCGCGTATACAAACACCATAGGTATACAGGCAACATCTCCCCTCCTCAGCACCCAAGCCTAGCTATGGTTCACTGGAACGGCGGTCTTAGGGAGGTGAGGCTACTGCTCCTTTCTCTAGCTTACTGAGAAGATTCGCCAAAGGGTCGAGGCGCCGCGCCGGCACACGCGACGCTGGACATCACTTTTCTCCATTCCTCCATCGGTTAGAGACGTCAGCAGCAAATGTCAGCTTTGGCGACACGAAAGATCTGCATCATCATTTAATCCAGCTATGCTGCTTATCCTCTAGAATAATGTACCGCCAGAGGAGCTGAGGCCGATGAGGGTGAATTCAAAGCGAAACTCAAACTCTCTAGGATTTACTTTGTCAATGATTCCCAAATCGATGAACCAGCAATGTTGCGGCGCAATATACCGGAGAAAGTAGCGATCCGACGTAAAAGCAGAAGTGTTGAGATCATAGCGGCTGACGTAATACCCTAGAAGATAATCGGTCAGATGCAGAGAGAGCGCGGTATCAAGTTCCTTTGGCGGACTGACATCAAGAGGACTGATGAGACTCGCATTAAACGCCTTGATAAGGCGGTTGCTTGTCGATCGATAGGAGAAGCTGATGCTGGTGTTGCGTTGCAAATACTGGAGAAGCGGCGGCAAGGGAGGCAAGGGGCGAGGATCACGGAGCGAAATTCCCACTTTTGTTGTCGCTACACTGCCATTATCAACGTTGTAGGTCGAGTCAAAGCTCACACTTGTAAAAGAGAACGGCGTCAATCGAGCCGAGACGTCCACATCGGAATAATGTTTCTTGTCCAGATTAAGAACCCGAGAAGGGTCATAAGCGTGAGAGATTGTTAAGCGCCCTAGTTCTCTAATTTCCGTGCCTTCCGTCCCCGCATCACTTCCCGTTGGCGTGGTCCTAAATTTTCCCAAAAACCGGTTGGATATTCCATAAATCCAGACATTTCGCTCATTAATACGATCGAGAGGATCATATAAGGGAAGATGACGCTGTGGCACGAAGGGAACATAGAGATATTCAATTTCGGGCTCCACAACATGTTGTATTTTCAACAAACTTCCCCAGTTTATATCGAAGACGCGGGAAAACCGTGTACCAATGTTCGCGTCGAATTGTGCGGTTTCCCGTGTGCGGTCGCCATGCAGATTCGGGGTGGGAATCGTGGCTGGCCCGGGAGCTTGAGAAGTGAGATGATAAGCAGTTTCTCGTCCAGTCACTCCTACAGACCCATAGGCATAATCCCCAAAATGAAAGGGCATGGCGAGAGCCGGGGCCACATCGAGGCGCTGCCCACTATATCCTTTGTTGCGATAAAAATTGTCCCCTTCAACAGCAATACTAGCTTCCAAACGGTCATGCCACACATACTGCTGTTCTTTAAATTGTATACGCGGTAACACTTGAAAGGCGGAATCTTGGCTATTGATCAGATCTTGATAATAAAGGGCTTCGGTTCGTAATAGCGCATTAGGCCAGGTTTTGATTCCACCGATACGGGAATCAGTAAAACGCCGCGAGGACACGATCGAGTCATTATTCTCTTCCACTTGCGGCAAATCCAATGCCTGGTGCCTGATTTCGCGCAAGAAGAGGTCATCACTGACGAAGAAAAGGTCGCTATAGAACTGCATATCATCCGCGAGATCTTGTCGGTGTGTCCCCGTAACGCTCCAGCGATTGATTGGAGGATTACTGGCGGTGGGAGTGCGGAGCTGTTCATTGATATACGAGGCGGAAAATTGCCCTTCAGTGTCCTCATCAGGCGCATACCGAAACGTTCCCCATACGCCCACACGGGCAGCAGCTTCTAAATCAGTAGTCAGAGTCAAATCGTAACTGCGATTGATCGCCCAATAAAAGGGCTGCTGCCAGACAAACCCCCGCGTACTAGAAAATGCATAATGAGGAAAGAGGAACCCGCTCTGACGGTCGGTGCGTAGCGACATGATTCCATACGGGAAATAGAAAAGTGGGACGTCGTGCACTCGAAAGATCCCATTATGGATCTCTCCTGTTCCGCGGATGGTTATGTCAATGGTGCTCCCGCCAATACTCCAATCTGTTTTTTTGCCCTCCTCACACTGACAGGTAGTTACCGTGCCCTGTTCTGCATGGTACGTCTGCCCATAAGATTTTTGCAGCACTGTACCGGTAATCACATATTGATTACGCGGAAGAGTAACCGTTCCTTCATGAATCACCCCAGTTTCATCTTCCGTCTCGAGCTGAAGCGCGTGGGCGTTGATCTTCCCTTCAGGATCATTCACGATTACATGTCCTTGCGCTTCTAACACATTGGAGGCGCGGTGGATCGTGACAGTATCGGCCTTGAGAGTCGTTTCTCCTTTGACAACAGAGACATTACCGGAGGCCGTGTACGTATCCTGCTGTTCGTCGTGGGACAGTGTATCAGCTTGCACATGAATGGGCTCCTGCTTCTCTCGATGCACTTTGGTATTGGCAAGATTTGCTCGCATATTGCGGTCACGCAAACGCTGCTGTGCTCTAGCAGATGAGCATTGCCACACCAAAGCTAAACATAGCATGAGCAAGAGCAACCATTGGGGCCTTCTTGGAGTCTCCTTCCCCCTCGTCCCGAAGGAGTCGCTACCAAAGAAAGTCTGCCAAGGCTGGGGTGACATCGGTTTAATATCCGTGGTTTGAGTGCAAAGTTACAAAGGAGTTAGCAAAAATCAGGCTATACAGTCGCAGAAAAAGCGACCAACGCAACGAGAGGATTTCTGCTGCTATGCCGAGCGATTTAACCTGGTTGGGTCGCTTGTATCCAAGGGGTCCCCACAATTAAGCGGCTCGCCACTTCCCATTCATACCTTCCATGCGCAATAGACGTGCAACAATCGTCGACCTTATATGCAGGTCATCCCCTCCTCCAAATGCGTGATTTGTAATTTTCTATAGAGATTTTTCTTAAAGTGCGCGGCAAAGGAATTGCGCTGTCTATAGAACAACTCCCTTATGTAGAAAAGTATGAAGGGAGGCAGCGTGGCGCGAGACGCAACAAGCCTCGACTACAATAGTGAATCTTCAACCAAAGCAAGGGGAAATCGTCTTAGCTTATGTTAGGACGGCGGGCAGAGGGAACTTGCACACGCCAGGATGTGGGCCGGTCCCCGCTGTCTTGGGGTCAACACAAAATGAGTAGGATGACGTTTGGCGCGCAGGGTCCTCCAAGTATTACCAAGGTCATGCAACCCTCGCACTACCAAAGAGATCTGTATCGCGCCAATAGCTCGCCGTCCTGGATTACTTACAAAGGGTTACCAGACATGAAGTTAGACTGCCGAAGAGTCCGTGCTTTTCATCGTCAGAACCCGCCGTGAAGAAAAGGACGGTGCTTGGTCCATTGTTGGCTCCGTCAAGACCGAACTGTAAGGCCCAGAGCCCGTCAATTGAGAGTGGCTTACCATTAGGACTTCTGAGTTTACCGTGGAAGACAAAGCTGCTCCCAGTATTTGTATATGCATTAATTTGACCATCACCGAAGTTGCCTACGAGTAGGTCGTTACTGAAGCGGCCGAACTTCGCAGGGGCAATGGCAATTCCCCAGGGCGAGTTGAGATGACCGCCTGAAATTATACGGCGTATGAGATTCCCATCCGTATCGAAAATGTCCACGAAGCCATTGCCTGGGCCTTTGACATCATCTCCGGTAATATCGTCCCGTTTGGCATAGGTCACATAGAGGCTTCCCCCCAAATTTTGAATATTGAAAGGGGCAAACCCCGTCGGAATATTTGGATCCAAGAAGGAGCCGCCAAGAGTAACTTGACCAAAGCTCCCGTTGAACACGTCGATTGTCCCCGCGGCAAAGTTCGCCGCATAGAGGAAATTACCGGAGGCGTTACTGCCAATGGCCAGTCCTTTATATACTGCGCCAGAGGCCGAATTGTCCACGACGCGGATGGCCTGAGTGGAAAGAGGCGGTGGCGGCACCCCTGGATTCCAGCCAGATATTGTTCCATCTTCTGTTGCAAAAATAAAAATACTAGGACCAGAGCCTCCGCCGTTGGACACGACAAAATCAGTCGGGACCGTCGCATTAAAAGGGTTAAAGACTTGGCCAGTGGGCGTACTAAGATCGGAGCTCCCTGCAGGCGGCGGAATCGTGACCACCAGCGGCACGATAGTTCCATCGCCCTTATAGAGCGTCGAGACGCCAGTCCCATTGTCGGAGACCCAGAAGAATGTCCCAGAACCTACACCGATTCCCCAGGGATTGACGAGGTTCGGGTCAGTCTGATCAGCCGGCACAAATCCATCAGACACCAAGTTATGTTGCAGGTAATATGTTTGCCTATGATCATGGGCAACGGCGGAAGATGCAAGCGCTAACATAAGGGTTATCGTCAACCCGCCTGCTAGGAACCGGCTCCGCCGGAGACAACGGTGAGATGAAAGAGTCATACTTCGTTATCCTTTCTTACTGAACGTAAGTGCAAAGCGACATTGGATTCAAACGAACACCAACGCTCGATGGTTGTAGACTTTCTCCCCTAACCTCATGGTGAAGGTTTGTCTGTAGATGAAGAGAGTCGGCGGCGCACGCCAGTGGGGAAGCATAACCAGAAGACAGCCGCCCCCTTCAAGCATGCACTTGATAAAGAGTCGGAGGACACGCCAGCTACGTCGCGACCATCCGATCAACTCGGTTCCCCCTTGTTGTGATTTACTCCACACGAGCGTGATAGACGCACTTTCGCTCGTGGCAGCGAATACTTACTCCTCACACAAAGTGCTGAGCAGGATTAGAGGGTGCATAAATTCGCCCACCCCGATTCTTTCCCACCAGCGTCAACAATCCCCATCGCTGGCTGTATATTCCCCCTGTGTCGTACTCGCACAAACCAAACGTCGCCATCGGACAGGGGAGGACAAATTTCATGATCACGGTCAGGATTTTTCTTACTCTCAAGGAGGGAGAATTTTCTTCTCCAAAAGGAGTAGAAATCTCTGCTTTTCTTGCAGAAGTAGAAAATCCTCCGCGCCGCCAGCCCGCATATTCAGCGTCACCTTGCCGGATGCCGTTTGCCAAACCCTTGGAGAAGAGAAGACCCTGAGACTTTCCCCAAATGGGAGCAAAGAAGCTCTTTTCTACGATTCTGTATTTGGCGCTCCCTGTCCCAACGAATAAAAGCTGAAATCCAGCGTCTGTTAAATAAATAGACAAACAAGGTTCAATGTGGCCGGACCTCGTCGTTTTCACTTTTCCCATGAGGCTTCATGTTCAGGGACAATGACGAACTGCGCTTCTACTGACAAGGAAGTAATACAGGGAACAGCTCGTGAAAATTTCCACTGAAAATAAGATTATGTTCGGGTTTGGCGTGGCGTCTCTTGTCCTCGGTTTCATCAGCGCTGCGTCGTACTGGAGTACAACTCATCTCATACAAGCCACGAGCGAGGTCACTCACTCGCGCGCGATACTCGATGAGCTTGACGAGGTGCCTCTGCAACTAGCGCTTGCTGAAGTCGCTCAACGCACCTACCTACTCAGTGGAGATGAACGGTTTCTCACGGCGTACCACGCAGCAGAGACAGCGATCAAGAAAGAAATCACGGATGTTCGCAAACTCATTGCCGACAACCCGGCTTGGCAGCAGCAGCTCGGCACGGTGGAATTCCGCGTCGCCGAAGGTTTTAGAACGTTGCAATGGACTCTAGACCTGAGAAAGAGCCAAGGACTCAAAGCTGCCGCAGGAGATCTGACTGTTAAAAAGAGTGAAGACATTGAAGCCGACGTCCAAGCCCTGACTCGGGCGATAGAAACCGATGAGCAAAACCTCTTACAACATCAACTCAGGCACACAGATCACAGCGCTGTGCGAGCGCTCACTGCAATCATTGTCAGTAGCAGCTTAGCGATCGGGATGGTTGTTCTGGCGGGAGTTCTGGTCCGTCGAGACCTCAGGAGGCGACAACGCGCCGAAGCAGCGCTGCATACAAGTGAAGAACGCTACCGCAACCTCATTGAGACGGCTAGGGATGGGATCGCCGCCGTCGCCGTCGATGGAACGATTAGCAATGTGAATCACGCTCTAGAATCTATGTTACAGTGGCCTCGTCAAGAACTTCTGGGGCGGCACTGTCGTGAAATCTTGACGCCAGCATCCGCTGCGCAATGGGAGGACCGACTCCGCTATGCGTTAGCTGTTGAGCGATTGCCGTCTATGTATGAAGCTGAGCTCGTGCGTAAAGACGGACGAGTAGTTCCGGTTGAAGTCCAAGCGAGCTTTCTGCGCGATGAACAGAGCGACCCCACAGAAATTCTGGCGCTCTTTCGCGATGTCACTATGAGAGAGAAAGTTTTGTGACTCGCGGCGCTAGCATCAGCAGTAGGCCACAGCAATTCTTCAAAGCTGAGCTTATGCAGGTTTGCTTCCACACAAAAAGTGACTTACTTCTGCTTTGGAGAGAAGCCCAGCTTGTTTTACTCATCGTTCTGATGAGGCGATAAGGTTCTCATTCCTCCAGGAGCCTTAATTCATGGGTGCGGCAAGACTCCTGGACCGGTCATCGCATAGACAAAAACCAGACAGACGACAACCATCAGGGCGAGACCAGTAAGGAAGAGTAAATCCGCCACGCGCTCCGTCTTGTGCCTCCGTTGCTTCGTCCTCGTGCGTAACGCCCAATAGGAGAAGAAACAAGCCAGGAGAAACACTAAGGCGTCCCCGGCAAGCAAATCATCAGCAATGGTGTCAAACTTGCCTAGGGTAATGACGATGCGGATAAGCCCTATTACCGTTGTGCACACCCCGACCATTGCAGCAGAAACATTGAAGACGTGAATGCATACGTCTTCTTCGAGGTGCGAGCGAGATAGGGTCTCTACCACACGCTCTCGTCTTTGCAAGAGAGTTCTTCCTGGCAAGGGATCAGTCACTGGCATCGAGACGCGCCTGTATATTCGTGGCTGGTAAGCCACCGGCCAACTTGCGGCCAGAGTTTTTTATGGGCCGCGCTGCTCACGGCTAGCCCCATGTGGCCAGCGGAAAAGACAAGATTTTGCGCGTCACGACTCCCGATCAATGCGCGTAGCGGCAAGCTTGCATTTGGATGCACCACGTCATCGTATGCGCCAATAATGTTCAACACCGGACACGTGATGCGCTGCATGCTGACGAGAAGTCCACCAACATATAACTGGCCTCGCATCAGACGATTGTAGCGAAAGATGTCGTTACTCAACTCTTGAAACAACTGCCCAGCCAACGGCACGTCGCTATGCAGCCAACGTTCAAAAAGGTCAAAGGTGACGGTGTAATCTTCCCTGGCTTTCCGCCGATACAGATCAACATACTTTCCTACCGCATGGTGGACCGGCGCCATCGCCGTGAAACTGGCGTGGATTATCCAGGCCGGACAATTACCATACGTTTTCGTGACGAGCGTCGCCGTCTCTGGGTCAAACGCGTTAACCAACGTAGACAGGGCAATATCGCGGACGCTCATATCTAGCGGCAGCGCGAGGGCAATATAATTTTTGACGGTGTCTGGATAGAGCGCAGTATACATGGCCCCAAGGAGGCCACCAAGGCAGTAACCGAGCAAGGACACTTGTGCCACGCCTTCTCTCTTACAAATAAGCCGCACAGCATGAACGAGATCATTGTTGACATAAGCGTCAAAACCTCGCCATGCGTCTTCAGGCGCAGGCGGAATCCAATCGGTGAGATAAACAGAGAAGCCTTGGTGCGTTAGTGCTTCGACTACGCTGCGTCCAGGCTGGAAGTCTAGAATAAACGGACGTTTGACAAGGGCGTAGACCAGGAGCACCGGCGTTGGCTGAGGGTTTCCTTGCGCTCGGTAGTAACGCAAGCGCAATTTTCCATGCTCGGTCACCACTTCAAAAGGCGTCGTGGGCGGGGGATCTTCCTGAACCGGAAAGACTTCACTGCAGCCTCGACGTAAACCGTCACACGAGCGGATGGTCCCATCTAGCCAAGAGTCCGTAAGGTGTTGCATAAGATTCCACATAATGTTCTTCCTCAAGTGGCGTGTCAGTTGCCTTTTGGGTGAGTGGTGGGCGTTGCTTTCGGTTGCGACAATTGCTCGTTCAGCACGAACCTTTTGAACATGGGCGGCTGTGTCACAAGAGTTTCCTCTTCAAGTGCTTGCACCACACGGGCCGCCAAACTGACCAAGATTTTGTGTTCTTCACGCTGGGCGCGCAGTTCGGCCCCAAGACAGTCGACGGCTTCCTGAAGCGCCCGAGTTTCCGCCTTCGTTGCTAAACCAACAACTTGCCAGAGCCCTGCCGCCGCTGCCCCAATCATGGCATTGCTCACTTGCTGCCAACGCAGGAACACTGGAGTTACGCCGCGCAGCATCTCGCCATAGAGAGGCAACCGATACAGGTTATCGATCGCAGCCGTGGTCAAACGTACTCCTGCGTCATAGCCTTTCCACGCCGTTTCCGTAACCGCTTCCTCCGCGCCAATCCCCCATCTCCATTGCATCCTGGTAAGAGGAAGGTCTATAAAAATAGACTTTGTCAAAGTTAACAAATCGTCCGCTAATTGCTCCGTTCTTTTCGCCATCGTTTTCTTCCTTTCTCGAAAGCAGACAAGGTTCTCCCCTAGACGCTCTTGTTCAAAGCGCGTTGGGCTCCCGCACGATTTCTGGAGGTGTCATGAGAACAGCAAGATTCTGCCGCGTCTTTTTTCACCAGCGACAAGACGCGCAGCGACACACTTTACTCAGTGAATTGAGATGAGGAATAACAGACTTACACAGCCCGAGATGAGGAAAACAAGAAAGGGGGGGCGCGATCTTGGCGTGGGGTGTGAGTGTGGATAGGAGGAGGGTTCTCTGGTCCTCTTGGCAATGTGGACTGCGGTTGCAGTTTGATATCAAGAGGCCTGATCTCACGTATAGCGCCAGGGACCACTTGCCACTGGCACGCCAGACGTTCGGTTTGAGTTAACTGATCATTGTTCGCTGTGGGGGAAAATTGCACCGAACGAGGCGAGGATGAACGCCGTAGGAACGTACAAGCGCGAAAATTATCAACAACGGACCCTGCTGCAAGAAGCACAGCGGCGATGAGGCACCACACACCGACGTTTTGCACGAGGCGATAGATCACTCGCCGCTTCAACAGCCACACACCGGTCACCCGGCTTCCGCTCCAACGCAATATGTCTCTCGTCCCACTCGACACAGAAAAGCCCTTCTCTCCTAAGACGACCGTGAAGGTCTCTGTATTCACTGCTTCGCAAGGTTCCAAGTTCAGCGCCACAATCCGTCATGCGGACACCAACGAGCTTTCAACCAAAACGGGCAAAAATCGTCATTCAAATATTCCGGCCCTAGAAAGGAAGTACGTGCATATGTAATCCGCTTGCGACCTCGTTGAGAAATATAAGGCTGGCTTTTTAATGACGTTCGGGGTCAGGCGTCGTGAGATCCCACAAAAATTCAGGCTGCCAACGCCAGTAGGGGCGCGCTTGACGTTGATGACGCACCCCGTGCAACCGAACACGATCGGTGAAGTTCAGCATGAGCGGCATCAGGTCAGTCCCGTAGACTCGGCCCAAACCGCCGCGGATCGCTGCACGTTCGTGGAACTCTGCGACTTCATCTACAAGCACATTTGGTCCGCCCGCAATGAGTAATGGCACGGCTTCCCCCGAGTGAATCAAAGGACCGCTGCTTGGCGTGGCATGATCACCGGTGACAACGACCAATACATCTGCCCCCTGTTCAACCTGCTGCACCAGCGGTCCAAGCACGCCATCAATCGCTTCAATTGCGGCTTTTTTCCCTAACGGATCTTTTCGATGCCCTGCAACGTCAGGCCCTTTAGCATGGACATGAACAAATTCATAGCCTTGCTGAAAGAGTTGTTCGGCAGCAAGTAGTTTTTCACGAAAATCCCCCGCTATCGCTTCGCGGCGCGCCACGGCCACCGAGGTCATCCCGCAAATCCGTGCGATACCCACATAAAGCGGATAATTTTCTACGCTGGCGGCGCGCAGTCCATTCTGTTCTTGAAACGGGGGAACCTCTGGCGGCCCCGCCGCCCACTTCGTCAGTAAAAAATTGATGGGCGGTAAACCTTGCGTTTGTCTTCTGCGGTTTACAGGATGGGCGGACAGACAACGCTGCGCCCACAGCAGGTATTCGTTTAGCGCTTCCGCTGTCCGCTTGGCGTTCTCTTGGTCAGGAGCTTCAACCAGCGGCGCTGCACGAGCCACAAAGGCTCCATTGTAAAAAGGGTCAACGTCCGACACATAGCGACTCGGGTTGCCGGAGAGCGTCAGAATTGCTTCACAACGTCCACACGATTGCAAAGTTAAATGAATTCCATGCGACTCAAATGAAGCAATCGCATCACATAATGTTTGGCAGTCGCCTTCATCCTGTGATCGTTCTGCTTCCCATAAAATCGTCTCTCTTCTGATTTTTCCCTCAACAATCGTCGTCCCGGCGAAGCTCGCCAGCAGCACAACGGCGCCGGGCGGCACGGCAAAGCCGCGCCCAATCGCTTCAAACGCAGTGCGACCAGGAAATTGTTCAGGCGGATAACCAAAAAGTAAAAAATGGGAAAATTCACTTTCTAAAGGAATTCCTGGCGAAAGGGGCACGAGCAGCCCGTTCGTTCCCAACTCCGCCAGTCGATTGAGATGCGGCGAGTACGCAGCTTCGAGCGGTGTCTTGCCGCCAAGCACTGTTTGCGGCCGGTCGGCCAGACCGTCGAGAATGATAAGAAGAATATTCACGAAGGCAGGCTCACGCTATCTTACTGCACCACCAAAGCGGTTCCTCGGTCCTGCTCAACGAGACACTGCTCATTGAGATACAAACCACCGCGAAGACGGCACGAACGTTCATCAAGTTGGGCTGGACTTGGCGTGTAACACTGCTCTCCGCGCATGACGCCGCTACGCCGCTGGCAACGTTCCTCTGGAGTTTTTGGCTCCGCGGCTTGTCGGGCGACTTCCTTTTGAAACTCGCGTTGATACTCGTGAATTCTTGCTTTCGAATATGCACAAGCTGACATGCTGATCATTATTGTCAGCGTCAATATTGCCACCCGTTGCACGAAGGTCTCCTTCTCACACAATCCCTACGCAATCACGCTACTCTTGTTCGACGTAGGTCTTCTGACCCCGCCGAAAGCGCCGCCAACAGGGCTCTTGCGTGGATTGTGGCTCGGTCCGGAAACCGGCCACATCTGAGCAGCTCGATCGTGACCCCACTCTCAGCTTCGCCACGGCTCGACTAAGATCTTCGCGTGGTGTTCCGGTGAAGCAAGGTCCTCGAAAGCTTGGGCGACCCCTTCGATTCCCACTTTCCCGGTAATGAGGGGATCAGTAGGAATCACACCCTCGGCAATGTTACGCAACGTCTGCGCAAATTCTTCGCGATTATAGCCAAGCACGAATTGCAGATTCAGCTCTTTGTTAATCCCGATCATCGGTTCGATAGCATCTTTTTCCATACAGACGCCGACCACAACGATGCGTGCAGCTTGCGGCGCCGCTGTCATAATGTGGTCGATCACACCAGGGACGCCTACACACTCAAAAATCACCGCAGGACGTACGGCAGGTCCAGTCACCCACGGAGGCTGTTGCGGCGCCCGGCTCGGGTCCGGCCATACCGCAACCTCACGCCAGCTGGAGTACGGCGACTTTTCTTTCGGGTCCACCACAATATCAGCGCCCATCGCCTCCGCAAGCTGACGTCGTCGCGGAGAAAAATCTGCCGCAACAATCGGGCGAACGCCTTTCATCCGTAAGGCTGCAATGACAGAAAGTCCAACGGGGCCACAGCCAATCACCAGCGGCGCATCATCCTTATCCAATCGGGCCATCTGCACGGCATGCAACCCTACCGCCATTGGCTCAGTCAATGCTGCTCGTTCAGTCGAAAGCCCATTCGGAACTTCTAAGAGCAATCCCTCGGTCAGGCGCATGAACTCACCATAACCGCCGGGGTTCTCATTCGAGTAGCCGACCGTTTGCACCCCAGTGGGACTGATAATCACGGGCATCGAACACACTCGTGTTCCCGCTTTTACAGTCTTCTTCGTTGCCGGGCCGTGCTCCACTACTTCAGCGCAAAACTCGTGGCCCATGACAATGCCGCGCGTGAGATCCATGGTAAAGGCTCCACCAGAACGGTGAGACGCCTCTACCAACTTTTCGGTATATTTCAGGGCGTGCAGATCCGATCCGCAAATCCCGCAGGCCAGAGTTTTGACGATCACCTCACCCGGACCCGACTGAGGGATCGGTAAATCATCAACGCTCAGTTTATGGTTGCGCATCACAACAGCGCGCATAAGGCGTTCTCCTTTAGTGTGTTGGAATAGATGAGCATAGCAACTATCGCTCTACAACGTTAGGCGACTTCTGGCGGCAGCGGCAACTCATGCATGACGAAGTAGCGAATGACCTCCTGCGGCGTAATGAGTCCTACCACCACACCTTGGCGAGTCACAGGCAAATGATGCACTCGATACATCCGCAGCAGACGAATCACGGTATCTGCTGGGGTGAACTCGTCCACCGTTACTACAGGCGTCTTCATGACTACCTGCACGGGCGACTCCACCGGAGTTTCCTCTAGGAGCGCATTGAGAACGTCACTCTCGGTCACGATGCCCAGCACTTGACCGTCTGCATCCACCACAGGCAAACCGCTCACTTCTAGGCGCGCGAGTTCGCGAGCAGCTTCGGCCAACGAGGTCTGCCGGGTTGTCACCACGACTTTTGTGGTCATGAACTGACGAGCGTGCCCTTTCATGTGCTGTGTCCCTTTCCGTGCGAATCTTCAACAGCCATCCCGAACTGTATTGTGTCAGACACCATCCCCAGGGTCGAGACAGGGCAGTGCTGGAGTTCTCCCTGCGCTCTTGCTACTTAAGACCTGACAGAATAGACGGTGTGAGTCAGCAAGCAAAGAGGAGAGTATTTATATGTCTCAAAAAGCAAATATTCGAGTGGTCGATGCCGATGGACATGTCATGGAACCTGCAGACACTTGGCTCAAGTATATCGACCCGCAGTATCGCGACCGCGCCATCCGCATTGCGTACGACGATAACGGCTATGAAAATTTGCTTATCGACAATAAGCCGCTCAACCTTGTTCGTGGCCACTTGGGCGTCCTCGGCGGCATCGGTATGGATCCTGTCGCCCTGCATACCAACGGGAAAATGACGTACGCTGAGGGCTGTCCGGCTGGCGGTTACGATCCCAAAGCCCGCCTCAAAGTGATGGATGAAGAAGGCATTGATATTGCTCTGCTATACCCAACGATCGGCATCTGCTGGGAAGGGCCAGTCACGGACCCAAAACTCGCCACCGCCTATACGAAGGCTTATAACCGCTGGATTGCAGACTTTTGCCGAGAAAATTCGAAACGACTCTTCCCTATTGCACATATTTCTCTCCTGGACCCAGAAGGCGCGGTCGAGGAAGTTATCCGCGCACGGAAAGACGGCTGTGTAGGCGTCTATCTCTCGCCAGATATGGCGGCGCGAAACGGAAAACACTTTGACGATCCATCTTTTACGCGATTTTGGGAAACAGCCCAAGATTTGGAGATGCCGGTCGGCTTTCACGTTATCGTCCGCGATGAACCGGCTTTCCGCGGCTGGTTTCATAACGATCGCCGCGACCGCTTATTCGGATTCGCTTTCCTGGCGATCGACGTCATGGCGGCGTTCACGCAGATGATTTCTTGGGGCATTTTTGAACAGTATCCACGCCTCAAATGCACCGTGCTTGAATCAGGCGCCAACTGGATTTCTGCATGGCTCGATCGCATGGATCACAAATATGAAGTGATGTCGGCCTACACTCCGCTCAAGATGAAACCAAGCGACTATTTCTATCGGCAATGTTTGGTTTCGGCAGACCCGGACGAATCGATTACTGCAGCCGTGGTTGATCGCGTCGGCGCAGACTATTTCGTCTGGGCGTCGGATTATCCCCATGTGGACGCCTCATTTGGCGTTGTACAGGAAATGAAGGAACGACTCGCCCCGCTCTCGCCAGAAGCGCAGCGTAAAGTGCTTGGCGAAAATGCGATACGATTTTACAATCTAGCCGTCTAATGTCACGACAGGAGGGAGCACCCCATGCCGGTTCTTAATAACAATACTATTCCACTCTTTCAGATCCCCGGTCTCGATCATCAAACCCTCGCCGGACCTGAGCACGGCATGAAGACCTTAGAGATGTGGATGCAGACCATCGCTCCAGGCGCAGGAACGCCAGTCCACCGCCACAACTGCGAAGAAGCCATTGTGGTCCTGCGCGGCTCCGGTCAGTGCACAATCGAGGGAGTCGTGATGAACTTTGGCCCCAATTCCACATTACAGATCCCCCCTGATGCGATTCATCAGATCGTGAATACTGGAACGGAAGATTTGTTTATCGTGGCAGCGCTCGGGCAAGCGCCGGTGCGTGTCTGTACCGCGGACAATCAACACATGCCGTTGCCGTGGCAAGCCGGTTAGGATTGAAGAACATTGAAACATCGAGCCATCGAGTCATTGCTCTTAGGATAAAGTATTGACCTGCTTTCCTCTGCAATGACTCAATGACTCAATGACTCAATTCCTCATCACTTCTTCGCAGCGCCGCGGGGTTTCAGATCGAGATCCTCGGGCGGATGATTGGGCAACTGCCAACGAATATACGGTTTATCTTTCAATTCGTGATAGGCATTCGCCTGCGAGATGGCGTGCTGAAAAGCCTTATCAAAGGCTTCGAAATCTTTGTCCTTAATGGCTTGACCGAGCGGCGGCCAATCTTCGGCCATGAATTGATTGAGCGCATCCTCGTGCTTCGGGCGAGTAAAGGCGCCGAGGTCCATCAATTCTTTGATTTCTTTCCACTGGAAATTCGCGAGTTCCCAGTGCCCTTCTTTCGCCGCGTAATAGAGTTTCCAGGTCCGCTGACCAATCTCCGGCATGATGCGAGCCAAGCCAGGTTGAATGGTCGCAATTTCGTCGATGGTCATTTCACGATGGCCGGACCACACGCCGAGTTCCGCCAGAATTTCTTTCACTTTCTCTTTGAGTTCATCATCAGCCATAGAACTCCTCCTTCATGCTGGGACAGAAGTTGAGCTAGTTACTATACTGAAAGCAGGGTGAGAGGGCAAACAGGGCGTCTGAACAAGGTGTATAACAATTTCTTGGTAAAAGTATGTTGAGTTTTCCTGCGTGAGAGTAGGATAGTGCATCCCGTCAAAATGAATATCCCAAGGCCACTCCTCGTCCGTTAGTGTAACGTCCAGAGGGACTTCTTCATTAGTCTGCATTCTTATCAAGAACAAAGGTGAGGAAAGCGTGAGGGTCTTGCAAGTCTGGCGGTTGGTCCGCCGAGTAACCCGCGAAAGCGTCATACTAGCTTTTGTTGCGCTGGCGCTGTGGTCTATCTTTGCGCCAGTGGACGAAGGGGAGCCCTACGTCTTCCGTGGTCCACTAGCCCACGTCAGGGTTTTGCAATGGTATGACTCTACGCAAGACAGCGCTCCAGACCAAGACGAAGCTCTCGCCAGCGCGAGGCGCACAGACTGTGAATCTACAACCTTTCCTCTTACACCTAGCCTCTGTTCGGGCGCGCATATAGTAACTGAAAGTGACCTTTCTGCGCCAGATCAGTCTTTCTTTCTGAATCCATCCGGCCCTCGCTCTCCCCCTAAGAGTCATTGACCTTCAGCGGTTTAATTCTTTTCCATCGTTGATGTTGAGACGAAGGCTCTTCTTACACAAGAGGTGTCTACGCTGAGCCTTGTTCTCAATCGAGACAAACAAGCAGCGAGTTAAAGAAGTAAAGAAGAGAAACGCAGCTCTCGGCCTTCTATATGTCTCGCAATTCACAGGGAGAACCATACTATGTGGTTACGCACCAAACTTACCGCGCATCCCTTTTGGCTCACATTCCTAGCGCCGCTCTTGCTCGGGGCTACGCTACATTGGAGCATGAAGAAGCTCATTACCACCACTCGTCATGTAACCCACGCCCATCAGGTGTTGGAGGAACTCGACGATATTCCGCTGCAGCTTGGGCGCGCGCACACCGCGCACCACGATTATGTCCTGACGGGAGATGAGCAATACCTTACTTCGTATCAGACGGCGGCGCATGCAACCCAAAAAGAGGTTGAGGACGTCAGCCGACTCATTAAAAATGACAAAGGGCAGGAAAAACGCCTCTCTTCTGTAGAAGATCTAGCACATGAGCAGCTGGCGCAACTACAACAAACTATTGACTTGCGCAAAACTGAAGGATTCGACGCAGCCCTACAGAACATCATGCAAGACAATAGCGCCGACCTCGCCGGTCATATTGATGCTCTTATTCAGGAGATGAAAAGTGAGACATGGCGACTCCTCGCAGCTCAATCTTTGGCAGAAAACGCCAGCGCCCGTCAGTTGGACGTGTTAATCATCGGCGGGAGTCTCCTCGGGTTGTTGTTGTTGATCGTAGCGAACTCCATCATTGTGCAGCACGCCGCAGAGCGCGCCCGGGCAGAAGACGATTGGCGGGAAAGCGCCGAACGATATCAAAGTCTATTTGAGTCTGCACGCGATGGCATCGTGTTGACGATGGACGACGAAACCATCACGGATGTCAATCCGGCCTTTGAACATATGACGGGGTGGTCGCGGAAAGAACTGCTGGGGCAGCGGCTGCGCACGCTCTTTTCTCCGTCTTCAGCTATACCCGAAGCAGACCACGCGCCTACAGATATACTGGACCCCCAGTCAGGCGTGCACACGCGGCTCAGACGGAAGGCGGGCGGCGCGTTAGCGGTGGAAGCCTGGATGACGTCCCTCTATGATCAATACGGCAATCTGATCGGGGTGCAAAGCATCTATCGAGATCTCTCTCCACAGCATCCAGTGACGTCGTCCACTTCGGTTTGGCGTCAACCACCGCTTGTCGCCGAAGCAGTGATTGGCGGACATTAAACTCATGTCACTCCGTGTTTTCATCCTGAATTTTGTAGGGTGCGCTTGCGCACCATTCCCCTTGGTCGTCAAAGTCTATCAGATAAACAAGAAAGGAAAACTGTATGAGACAAGGTCTTTTGTATGGAGTATTGATGATAGCCTCGTTCATCCTTACATCGAGTCCGGTATGGGCAGAGGACGCGTTTAACCAACCTGGAGCGTATGTTGGCTTAGGCATGGCGGGTGGCATATCCGATTTTGAAGGAGCAGCGCACGGCGCTGGTAATAGTCCAGGGTTTGACGTTCGCGGCGGATACCGCTTCAATGACCACGTTGCAGTTGAGGGAGTGTATGAGTACATGGATGATTTCGAGAAAGGGAGACATGACGCGCCGGGCAATGCTCATCTGAACACAAACAATTTCAACGTCATGGGAAAACTCCTGGCCCCAGTCCCGGGACTAACAAACCTCCAACCTTACATCAGCGGGGGAGTCGGATTTCTCAATGCTAATGGACCCGAACATTTCTCCGGGGCGGATGGCGCAGTCCATCATACTGGATCGGGAACGGAGTTTGCGGGGCGTGTAGACGGCGGGGTCGACTATTTCCTGACGCCTCAGATCTCAACATTCTTAGATGCTGGCTATGTGATGCCTACTGAACACCTTGATCATCTTAATTATGTTTCGCTGAGCCTGGGCCTCAAGTATAATTTCTAGGTTTGCAGAGTCGCTGGAGAGAAAACATTCAGAGTCGCTATCATGCGGAAACTTGCGTCTGTTGCGTTGCTTGTTCTTGCAGTCTCTGTCCAGGTCGCTGTCGCCGCCGAGTCCGTAAACGCACCTACGGGTGATGATCGTGAGAGCCCGGCAATTGTTCAAGACGGAAGCTCCGCGCTTACCGCTCCTGAAGAAACGCTTAAAGTCCTCACCTACAATGTCCAGTTCCGTCCAGCGATCGCCGATGTCCTTCACCCACAATGGCCCAATACATCGGGGCGCGCCCAGGCGATCGGGCGCGCCATTGCTCAATATGATATCGTCGCTCTGCAAGAGGTCTTTCGCACTGAGCGCCTTAATGAAATCGTCTCTGCTGCAAACACTGCAGGCCTTATATACGGAGCCTCATCACAACTTCCTTCAGGGCGTCTCTTCGACGTTGCGCTCGGTCCCGCTCCCCATCATATCTTCTCGCCTCAAGCATCGATCTTGCAGTCGCTGGTCGGAATCGTGACGCGAACGCTCTACAATGTTATCGACACTATTCGCGAAGATAATTATCAAGCGAGGCCTGTCGAGAATAGCGGCTTAGTCGTCTTGAGCCGCTATCCAATCATACAACAAGACTGGATAACCTATCGCCACAAGAGCGGGATTGACGCGTGGGCGAAAAAAGGGGCGTTGCATGTGGCTATACAGCAAGGCAACGCATCGTCTCCTCACAATATCTTGGACGTGTTCGTCACCCATCTCCAAGCTGGAGAAACAACGCAACAATCCGAGCGACTAGAACAAGTTTCTGAACTCGCTCAGTTTATCCGCACCGTGCACGACGCCCATCCTGAACGTCCGGTCTTAGTCATGGGAGACTTTAATATTAACGGGGCTCCCGCTCAGCAAGAAGACGAGTTGTCCCCTTATCTATTTTTACGCGATGCTCTGCGCTCGTCCGTTCCGACACTCACTGACGTATGGACGCTTCATCATGAGACTCAGACTGGATCGACTAAACACCGGTCTCCCAAACGGATTGATTATATTTTTACCACAGAAGGGCCACAGTTCTCCTCTACCGATGTCAAAGTAAATGAGTTTCGTTGCATCCCGCTGCCGCTGACGCCGGCCCCACAAGCAACGAGCGTTTATCTCTCTGATCACAACGGTGTGGAAGCTACGTTGCGATGGCGACTCTCTTCCTAGAAACGAAGGATTTATAAAAAATCCTCGGGCGTTTTGTAGGCAATGACATGTGAGATCGCCCTGAAATGCTCATCGTACGCCACGATGGCTTCACAACTATACACCGAGGCGGCAATCGCATGAGGAACATCGGTAGCGTCACGTAACGCAGTAAATTTACGAGCGAGCAGTTTTCTTTCCGTACGAGACACAAACGGCAAGAGCAGGATCGGTAGCGCGAGAATCTTTTCCAGCGCTGCCTTGCCAAAAGCGGCGCCGGTGGGAAAGTCAGGGGCATTATCAATCGCGAAGATATGTACTTCCTGCAGGGCATAAAACGAAGTAGTCCCCAACAGATTCCCTGCAACGATTCTCTCAAAGAAAGCGGCGGTAGCAGGAAACCGCTCGGGCTCGGCGGCCTGAGTCAGGGTGTACACTAACAGGACAGACGTATCGAGATACAACACCTAGCGCGTCCCGGTCCGTTTCTGGATCGATTTCTTCTTCGGGGTGGTCAAGAGTTCCTCGTGCGCCACAATACGTTTCAGGCTCTCTTTACGGGCGCGATGCAGGAGCTGATCAACCGACTTATTGCGAATGTAGTTAGCAAATTCTTTCAATTCCATAACGGTCCCTCAGTCGTCTTTATGGTAAAGGCTTCGCTCCAACGAGGCAACCTATTCTTCTGTAACGTGCGCTGCGCGCGCCTGCCTTGACCTCCGCTTCTCTCGTGCGCATGGCGCACGCTACGCGACTCTATTTCCATCTCTGGCTGCCCGTCTCCCGCACGATCGCCGCTCGGCTGCGTTTGTAACAATTTTGTCATCACCTCGCGCTAGACAAACGAACTGCGTATATGGTATAGCCCCTTCATTTACCGCCCGTAAACACAAGGAAGGGGCTTATCGGGATGCGCATCACTCACACCCTGTTCTTCCGCACGCTCTGTCGTCTGCTGATCTTCTGCCTCGCCTTTCAAAGTCTGCATCCCTCGGCCTTACGCGTGCCGTGGAAGCTGCACCTTAGTTTCAATCCGGTTTCTTTAACCTTGAACTTTGAACTTGGAACGTTGAACTTTGGCCCTTCCCCAGTGTACGGCCAAGTCATCGACCCCAATCTCGCTTCCACCCCAGAAGCCGACCTCTCCGATCCATTCATCATCAACAAAGCTGCTGAACTGAATCACGACCCGGTCAAGATTTTCACCTTCATGCGCGACGAGATCGGCTACGAAGCCTATCAAGGCTCGCTACGCGGCGCACGGGGCACGTTGTGGAGCAAGGCGGGTAATGCGCTGGACCAAGCCAGTTTAATGATTGCCCTGCTGCGTGCGTCCGGAGTCAAAGCGCGTTATGTCAAAGGCGCACTCGGCCTCGCTGAAGCGCAAGAAGTAATCATGTCCATGTTCCCGCCAGTGCTGCGCATCGTCGGCTGCCCGCCAGCCGATGCCCTCAAAGCCGATCCGGCCAACGACCCCAAACTGCTCGCTGAAGCCAAAGATCATTACTGGGTGGAATACGGCGACAGCTTCACGCCTGCCGACCCCAGCATTCCTGATGCGCAAATTGGCCAGACGTTCACCACCAAAGAGAGCGACTTCACGGAAGTGCCGGACAACCTGCGTCATAAAGTGACAGTACGCTTGAAGGCAGAGTTGCAAAGCAATTTCCCTTCGGCAGAACCTGACACCAAGAATGTCCTCAACGAAACCTTCATTACGGCAGCCCTCGTTGGGAAGCCGTTGTCAGTCGGACATTTTGTCAATTCACAACCTGCAGGAGGATTAGTGTTTGACACCGTCACCCACACCTACTCGCCCTACATTCTCATTGGTCAGAACGACGGCGATATTTCAGATGATCCAATCATTCGCGGCACGGACTATCAGGAAGTGATCACCAACTTCCCACTCGGTAGTCAGCTCTTAAGTGGGCTGTTCCTAGAAATGGACGTGAAGAGTCCCGATGGAAAAGTCGAGACCCACGAACGCGCTTTAGTTGACCGCATTGGGTTTGCGGCACGGCAGAACGGCGGCATGGTTATAGTCAATATTAGCAACGAAGAAGGAGGTCAACCTGCAATTACTGATGCTGATATCGTAACAATTTCAGCTATCTCTTCTTCACAAGACCCAACATGGATTAATTCGCTTACTGCGAGGCTGCAGGTTGACAAATTGAAGGCCGAAAATTTTGAATTGCGTCTGAGAAACTTGACGGATACCACGCTTAATACTGAACGAGTAAATTTACTTCAGGAGGCAACGTCTTTCGCGAGAGCGTCAAACATATATCTTTCAGCTTTGGCGACTTCTGTTTACTTCCTTGTTTCAGATGCCTTCAATAACTCTCTCATGCAAACTTTTGAAACGAGATCATACCCAGGAGCCGCAAAGATCATCTTGGGCAAGATTGGCATCACGAGAACCGGTGGAGAATCGGTAGCCTCACCTTCTCTTGATATAATCACTAATAGTGTAAGCACAATCTCGCGACCTGGCCAACGAAAAGAGGTAGAGCAATTCCATAATTTCGCGAGGGGATATTTTGCGAATCGGATTGAAGGAGAAATCGTTCATCTGTTCTCTCAGAATGTAGAGCCAATTACGACCGCAAAAATTTTAGAGCGAGCACTAATCCAGCACATTGACCTTCGTTCCATTAATCGTACAAATCAGCAACTTATTGAAACTCTCCAAGTTTCCGATGAAGCAAAAGCTCGCATAGCACTTGCCGTGAAAAAAGGATTGACAGTTATCGTGCCAATTAAGGCTGTTGAGATTGACAGCTACCATACAGTTGGATGGTTTGAATTCGACCCTATCACTGGACATTTGGTCGATCGATTAGAAAACGGGCAAGGAGGAGAGTTCCTTGAGTATATTATTGCCACTCTCCAGGGCTCAGAAACTAGCGCCATTATCGGAGGCTTTATCCTTCCCACGATCTTATTAGTATTGCGGGTGACAGGGGGGATCCTTCAACAAGTCAAGGACTTCCTTCTTGGTGCTGCTGCAGCCTTGGGTAGTAATGACTTCAATTTCACACAGACAAAAACTGTGATTGCGGCCAACGCTGTCGCGGAAATGTTTATACAATTGTACAAAATTGCAGCAGCGTTACAGGGACGCAGCAAAATTGCTTTTGTTGAGACATTTACTAGCGCAGGAGTGCCTCTGGCCATGCTAATTCTTTCTTCTATACTTCTTGCTTTAGATCCCCCTGTACCTGATTTTCTTATAGGATTCTCTCGCTTTGAGGCTTTTCCTGTAACTCAATATCCTGGCGTTTCGACTCAGCTGGTACATGATGCCCTTTTTACCATTCCCCCTGACGATTCTGTGTTTCCTTTTGTTGTACCCCAACTCTCCTCCGCCTATCGCATCCAAATCAAAAACACCGGCCCTGCGACTGACACCTTCCGTATCACGCTACCCCCAGCCCCGCAGGGATACACATTGCAAAGTAGTGTGCCGGAGATTACGGTCCCGCCTGGGCAGACGGCGGAGGTAGGCATCTGTTTGCGTCCGGTCAACGGCATCGGTGCGCCTGAAACGTCAGTGCCATTTAATGTAACAGTGACAAGCACAACCAATCCCGCCATCACCGCTTCGGATAGCGAAACTTTCGTCACACCGGATGTGCATGGCGTTACGTTGACACTTGATCCAGCGTTTACCAGCGCCAACCCGGGCAGTAGTATGCCCGTCGAACTTACCATCACCGCCGCTGGCAACGGGGCAGAGAATGTCACACTTAGTGCAGACCTGCCTGACGGTGTGACGCTGAATGACTTACCGTCCTCTATCTCCCTGGCCCAAGGCGAAACCAAAACTTTTCCGTTGACACTGAATGTCAGCAACAGTGCAGCACTTAACTCTACATTGACGACAACGATTACCGCTTATGTGACCGGACTATCCGCTTCTAATAAGCCATCGACGACCATTCAACTTAGCATCCGCTCTGCAGCGGTCGTGGCCGTTGAACAAGCCGCAATCAAAGCTGCAGACGCCAATCACACCCAATTAGCAGGCGTGCTCTCACAACTCAGCGACACGCTTGGGCAATGGCAAGCCAATCCTGACGACACCCGCCTCTGCGAGCGCGTTCAACTTCAATTCAATAATGTCAAATCTATACTAGAGGCAACGCCGGCACTAGCGAAGTTTGTGTCTCAGCTTGACGTCGTTCTTGCAGAAGCGGCGAGCTGTAATGCTACAAGTGTATTACTATTGGTAGGCCCGCTGTTCGAGGATATTGATAACGTCTTTGCGTCCACACAGGCATTAGCGCTTTCACTGTCTCCTACCAGCATTACGCTGGAGCCAGGCCAAGGGCAGAGCTTTAATATACGGCTTGAGAACCAGGGAAAGCAGACGCTCGATGTATCGCTGGCTCCGGGGTCAGTCCCGAGCGGCGTAACAGTAGCACTCGACGAGACGCGAGTGTCTCTCGCGCCCAACGCCGTACGCACGATTCCACTCACGTTGAATCAGACGCTCACAACAACCACAGTTTTTGCACTGGAGGTGGTGGCAACAGCGGGCGGCGCCTCACAGACTGCCTTTGCCTACGTCGCCGTACGTCCAGCGGTTGCGGATGTTGTCAGTGTCACAGCGAATCCGAACGCAGTGGATAAAGGACAATCAACCACCGTGAGCGCACAGATTCTCAATGCCGCGAACACGACTCGCTCTGTCCTTGCACGACTCGAACTGCTTGATAGCACTGGCGCCCTGCTTTCCAACCGACCTGACGTACCAGTCACCCTCACTCCGAGTACGGACACGCTCACCGTCAATCTCGGCCAAGTCTCAACCACCACGCTTGCCGACGGCCTCTATACTTTGCGCGCGTCATTACTGACGACCGATCGTCAACCCTTATCAGGTCGTGCTGCTCAGACGCCGTTCTTTGTTGGTGCGCCTGTATCAGCGTCAGTGTCTGCAGATCCAATGCGTGTTCCACCGGGAACTTCGACGGTGACGACACAGATTGCGGTGACGAATCAGACGGCAATTGGGACTGGTGAAACCAATGGGGGTCGAGAATTAGTCGAAGGAAATCTCACTCAGCTCATTTCGAGGGTAACGGTTAACGCCAGTACCTTCTTTGGTGGTTTTCCTGCAACACGTGTTATTGATGGCGATCTCAATACCTCTTGGTTCACTGCCAGTGGCGATGCAGCCAACTTGGGCCATTCTCCCTTTCTTGAGGTCCTCTTTCCAGTCGACGCAACGGTCACACAGTTGCGGATGTTTGGGAATCGGGAATTCGCCGATGATTTTGACTTTTTCGCCGGGACTTTCCAATTATTTGATGCGAACGCCAATGTGCTTTTTGACAGCGGAGTTGTCAACCTTCCAGAGCCCAATCGAGACCTTACCTTGGCTGTGCCAAATGTAGCAGGCGTGCGGCGTGTACGCTTCACGGCAACGGCAGATGAGAGCGACGAGCCGGGCTTTGCCGAGCTAGAGGTTATTGGTTCCGCCTTCGTACCGCGACTTCAGGGAACCCTTAAATGGTCGTGGACCTCTCCAACCGTGCTTCCCACCTCTATCAATGTACTGATGACGCCCTCCATTGTGGATCTTGATGGGGATGGCATACCAGAAGTGGTCTTCGGATCAACAGACTCGACAGGAGGCGGGAATAGCGGTGCTCCTGAGGTAGGCGTGCTGCGGGCGCTCCACGGGCAGACAGGGGCCGAGTACTTTACTGTCACCGACCCCGCACTCGCCATCAACGCCGATAGTGGGTCTCTGGCGGTGGGAGACATTGATAACGATGGCAAACCAGACATTATTGCATGTGATAGTACGGGGACGGCTCTGATTGCTTTTGAGCATGATGGGACGTTCAAGTGGCGGAGCCCTACTCTTGAACAGGTGGGATGGGGAGCCCCAGCCATAGCTGATCTCGATCAGGATGGGGTGTCCGAGATCATTGTAGGACGTCAGGTCTTGAACAATGATGGCTCGATCCGGTGGACCGGGACAGGTGGAAAAGGGGATTTTATTGGTCTTGGTCCTCTGTCCCTCGTGGCCGACGTGAATTTGGACGGACGCCCGGATGTCGTGGCCGGGAATACGGTGTACACGGCGTCTGGTGCTATTCTCTGGCAAAATGATGCACTTCCTGACGGGTTTAATGCCATCGGCAACTTTGACGATGATCCTTTTCCCGAAATCGTCTTATCAAGTGGTCAACAGGTGTGGCTACTGGAACATGATGGAACAATTAAATGGGGACCGGTCACGATTCCTGGAGACGGAGCCAGCAGTGGTCCCCCAACCGTGGCCGACTATGACAACGATGGCAAACCTGAGATTGGCGTTGCGAGCGCCAACCGCTACGTGGTGCTTGAGACGGATGGCAGCCTCAAGTGGGAGTCTCCTATTCAGGATGGGACTTCGGCGGTGACGGGGTCATCAGTCTTCGATTTCGAGGGAGACGGCTCTGCTGAAGTCATTTACCGCGACGAATTGAAACTGCGCGTCTATCGAGGAACGGACGGTTTCGTACTCTTTGAAACTCCCATGAGTTCGTGTACTTGGTATGAGTATATTCCTATCGCCGATGTCGATGGGGATGGTCATGCGGAGATCGTTGCCACGGCAAATACGAATTGTGACCGTGGACCTCAGCAAGGCATTTTCGTCTTTGGGTCACAAGACTGGGTGTCGACCCGCAAGATCTGGAATCAACACACCTATCATATTACCAACGTCACCGAAGACGGCGCGATTCCCCGCATTGAAGAAAACAATTGGCAAGTGCCGGGGCTGAACAACTATAGATTGAACACGTTTGGTCCAGGCGATCGCAACTCTTCAGATTTGTCCGTTCAGCTGCAGCATAGCCTATCGAATAGCGGGTACGTAATTGATCCATTAACGATCAGTCCAGCGGCAGCTGCGGTCTCAGCGTCTGCGATTCGCTGGACTGGGCAACGACCATTTAATAACCCGACGCCGCTCCAATTTCAGGTCAGTGGCGAAGTCCGAAATATGGCCCCCGGCGAGGTACGGCAGATCAGTCTGGGCACAGACGTGGTGGCAACACTGACCGCTGCTGATGGCTCGCAGATCACGAAGACGATTTCATTACCGCCGCTCACTGTCGTTGCTGCCCATATGCTCGACCTTGATCCGACTACCCACACGGTCGAGCGTGGAGCGCAGACGACGTATAGCGTGCGGCTGACAAATCCATTTTCCACGGACCAGACCTTTACCTTGAGTACCATTGGTCTGGCAGGATTAGATGTCAGCCTTAATACATCGGTGGCCGTTCCAGCCGGACAGACGGTAACCATTCCACTCTCCGTTACCGTGCCTGCGGGAACCGCAGAAGGGACACGGGTCTTCAGTGTTCAGGCACAATTCGCCTCCAGTGGGGTAGACACCGTAGACGGAGAACTCATTATAGCTGGCGGCGCGGGAGGTTCCGGCAGCGCTGGCGACCCGCCACCTCCCGTTTCACTCGACAGCTTAGCGGTTGACCTCGGGCTGACACCGACAACCGCCATTGCGGGCCAGGGCACGGAAGCTGTCTACTTTGTCCGTGTGACGAACGTGGGCGATGAAGCCGACACGTATGTCCTCTCCGGCTCCTTCCCGGCAGAATTTACGACGACATTCGAGACCTCGTCGGTCACCGTTTTGCCTGGGCTCGGGAATTATCGCGATGTCAAATTGACAGTCACTCCGCCGCCAGGCACGCCAGTAGGCGACCAGACCTTTACAGTACGCGCTGTGTCGCAGGCGGATAACAACGTTCAAGATGACGCAACAGGAACCGTCGCCGTCGTGGGCCTCGGCGTTGATGTCGCCCTGAACCCATCTAGCGGTGGTCCGGGCAGCATCTTCCAAATGACCGTGAAAAACACTGGCAACAGTCAGGACACCTTTGCTTTGACACTGGCGGGTCCAGCGGCGTTGGACACAACCTTGGGCGTCGCCAGCGTGACCTTGGCGCCTGGCGCTACGGAGACCGTACCAATTACCGTGGGACCATTGAGCTTCGCCCTGCCCGGCAATCTAGCATTGACTGGCGTCGCCACATCGCAAGCCAACACCACAGTGCGGGATCAGGCAACCGCTACAGTAACGGTCGGCCAGAGCAAAGGCGTCTCTGCCGCGTTTAACCCTACGTTTGTCGAGTTGCCGACGCCAGGTCCGGCGGCGTTCCTGTTCCAGGTCAACAATATCGGCAACGGAGAAGACGCCTACACAGCAGAGATCATCAGCACCTCTGGACCGGTCACCACCGCGTTGAACGGACTCAACGACGAGCCAACCCAGAAAATCGACCTATTCCGTCTTCCTGGATTGAGCACCGGCGGTATTTTGCTCAATGCCACTTTAACTTCATTGGGTGAAGGCAAGGTCACAGTCAAGGTAACCTCGTTGACCGATTCTTCACTCAGCGCATTGGCGGTAGCGACGGTGCGGACCCCAAGCACGCCATCGCCAGTTCCGCTTGACCCCTTCCTCTGCTACCGCACCCGCTCGACTATCGGCGACATCTGCGCCGCCGATGCGCCGAAGAACGCGAACGGTCCATGTGTCGTCGAGGAAGATTGCGGCGGCAGGAGCGCCTCAGATCGACATTTTGACGAAACCGACTTCTGCATGCCGGATGGGTTCCCGCGCGGGCTGCCACTCTCGCTCAATGACCAGTTTGAGAGCGGCATCTTTGCTCTGCAGAAGTCTGTCAATCTCTGCAATCCAGCATCGATAGACAAGGCGGCGATCAATGACACCGCAACGCATCTGCGTGAATTCCAAATCAAGCTGAGCACGGGACAGTGTTCAGCCACGGCCCCAAAGAACGTCGGGGTGCAATGTCACAAAGAAGAGGATTGTGGAGGCATTACACAGAAGACCGCCTTCTGCGCGGCGCAACCGACGTCCCAGCAGCGGACGCACCTGACAGTCACGAATCGCCTGCAACCTGACGGCGACCTCAAAGTGGATCTAGCCAAACCGGATCGACTCCTTGATCCGGCGGCGAAGGACCACGTCCAGCCGCAACCTCCGCCTGATCCTGCGAGTCACAATGTGGACCACTACAAGTGCTATCGGGTGAAACTCAGTAAGGACGCGCTCCCATTCCCTGACGACCTACAGGTGCGGGTGGTGGATCAGTTCGACCAGGGAAAGCTGTACGATCTCACGCGCGCCACACGGCTTTGCTCGCCGGTGGAGGTAAATGGCGGCTCCGTGAAGGACGAAGCGACATCGCTCATGTGTTACCAAGCGAGACAGACACCCAAGGTGTGCGCGGCGAATTCCCCGCGTAATGCCGGCAACGCCTGTCAGTCACAAGAGGACTGTGGCGGGAGACGTCATCGGAGCACCTTCTGTCAGGCGCAGCCCAAGCACCAACCTGTGACCTCTCTGTTTGTGAGCACGGAGTTGTTGTCGGAGCAGGTGGATACGATCAAGGAAGATGAGCTGTGTGTGCCGTCGGAGGTGACGGAATAAAAGAGTTGCGAACAGGTTCGGGGCAAGCTACTAGTAGGTCATCGCAGAAGTTTTGACAGATTAGGAGTCGCTCGCTTTATGAGATTGCTTCGTCGCTCCGCTCCTCGCGATGACAGCCCGCTCGGTCATTGCGAGCACAGCGAAGCAATCTCTGCAGAAAGTCTATCTCTTCAACCCAGCATCCTTATTGCGGTGATCCACTAGTGGTCCATCGCAAAAGATTCGTCCTCGTACCCAGGCAGAGCCTGGGTACGAAAAGAGACGAGAGATTGAGCCTCATTTACGCTGCATGCCCAGGCAGAGCCTGGGCATGAGAAGAATTGTTCGTCTTATTCCGACTCACCTCTTATACTTTCATCCGTCACTTACCTGAATCTCCAACCGCTTGTTACTCTTCCCTTTGCTCTTGTAATCCACAATTTTAATGCAGCCCACTTCACGTGTATTGGCCACATGAGTGCCGCCATCGGCCTGTAAATCCAAACCGACAATATCGACCACTCGGATTTGGGCGATGCCTTCAGGCAGAAGATTGATCTTGGTGCGAATCAGATCGGGAATGGCAAAGGCTTCGTCACGCGGCAGGATCTTGGTCTGAATAGGGCGCGCCGCGGTTATCTCTTGATTGACTTTCTGTTCGATCTCTTCAACTAATTCTCGGCGCATACTCTCAAATTCAAAATCCATCCGCGCACGCAACGGCTCCATATTGCCGCCAGTGACTTGCGCGCCATAGGCGCGCCAGATCACTCCGGCCAACATATGGAGTGCAGTATGGGTGCGCATCAAAGAGTAGCGACGCTCCCATTCGAGACTGCCGGCCACTTCAGTCCCGACTGCTGGCGGAGTCTCTGAAACTTCATGCCAGATTTCATCGCCATCCTTCCGCACATTTGTCACGGTCCACCGTTGACTATTAGCAACTATCCACCCATGGTCACACGGCTGCCCTCCTCCGGTGGGATAGAAGGCCGTGCGGTCCAGCGCAACCAGATTCCCTTGCACAGCTGTCACCCGCGCGGGAAACTCGCGTAGATACGAATCCGTATGAAACAGCCACTCGCTCATGTCGTCTCCTCTCACGAAAAGTCACACCCAACAGGCGCGCAAGCATCTTACTTGAAGTGTGGCATCACTTCTTGTGCAAAGATGGTCATGGATTGCCGTACCTTCTCCGGGGCGATGCCAGGCAGGTGCATCCCCAGGGCAAGATCAGTCACACGGGTTCCTTGTTGATAGCTGCGTAGAGCTTGAATGCAGTCCTCAGCCGTTCCGATGATCGGGAACCCGCCAGGAGTGGCAGGATCAAGTTTTCGCAAGTCCTCAAGCGAGGGCGTCTCGCGCATCGTACGGTCTTTGCGGAGATCCCCGGCTTCTTTCAGCAATGGCATCGCCGTGGAGAACATATAATGTAAGTGCTCCCCCGCCTCGTCCCACGCCTGGTCGCGGGTTTTCGAGATATACATCCAGCGGAGCTGAGTTAGAAAAAAATCGCTAGGGTTGTGTCCGTTTTGCTCCAACGCGCGGTCATAAAAGCGTTGCAGCTCAAACTCGCCCGTGCCCATAAGGTGATAGCCCAGGCGCGCCGCTCGCTCGACCGACTTTTTCCCACGAGCGCCGATCCACAAAGGCGGATGCGGTTGCTGCACAGGTCTGGGACAAATCCGTACATCTTGCAGGTGATAGAACTGTCCATCAAATGAAAAAGACTCCTCGGTCCATGCGCGGCGGATAACTTCAAGCCCTTCTTCAAGCAGCGCCTCGCGCTGTTCGCGTGGCACGCCAAAACCTTTAAACTCTTTTAATCGATATCCTTTGCCGACGCCTAAATCAAAGCGCCCGTTCGAGAGAATGTCTACCGTTGCAGCGTCTTCGGCCACGCGCAGCGCATTTTGGAACGGGAGGATCAGAATAAAAGTGCCGATACGAATGCGACTCGTTCGAGTGGCGATCCCCGCAGCCAATGGCAGCAGCGAAGGCGCCCAACCATCATCGTCAAAGTGATGTTCAGTCAGCCAGATTGTGTCGTAGCCCAATTCTTCAGCCAGTTCGATCTGTTCAAGGTGGTCACGGTACAGCTCAGGGTATGGTTTTCCCCAGCGTGACGGATTTTGAAACGGCATCATGAAGCCAAATCTCATAACGAGCCTCCTTGTCTCAGCAAGTTCTCATCCAGGTTCCCATAAAGGAGAGTGATCAGCGCTGTCAAGGAACGTCTGTGCTCGCTTGGGTTTCTCTTGCGTAAGTAGGCTGCGACGGCTAATGGAAGAACAGGTCGAAAAGGAGGTGTAGCATGCGTGTTGGTTTTATCGGTTTAGGCAACATGGGCGGACCCATGGCGTCTCATGTTTTAGAGGCTGGACACTCAATGACAGTCTATGACACGAGGAGAGAAGCCGCAGTGCCCCATTTGGAGAAAGGCGCACGTTGGGCGGACAGCCCCATGGCAGTGGCCGCCGCCAGTGAGATCGTATTCACGTCTCTTCCTGGTCCCAAGGAAGTTGAAGCGGTAGCGCTCGGGGAAGCAGGCATTCTCCAAGGCGCGGCGCAGGGGACAGTCTATATCGATCTCTCCACAAATTCCCCTACCCTGATTCGCCATATTGCCGACGTCTATGGCGAACGCGGCATGTTCGTTTTGGATGCGCCGGTCAGCGGCGGTCCCATCGGCGCACAGCAAGCCACACTGGCAGTGATGGTAGGAGGCGACCGCGCTGTCTATGATCGCGTCAAACCTGTTTTAGATGCGATCGGAAACAAAGTCTCGTATGTCGGTCCGATCGGCGCCGGCGCTATCGCCAAACTCGTCCACAATATGATCGGGATTTGTACACAAGCTATCCTGGCGGAAGGGCTCACATTAGGCGTGAAGGCCGGAGTGGACCCAGAACCGCTGCGCAAAGCAATCGCCGACGGCGCCGTCGGTCAAGGACTCATGTTGAACTACATGGTGCCGAACGTGATATTCAAAGGCGATTTTGACACGCCCCGCTTTGCCCTGAAGCTTGCACGTAAAGATATTGGTCTGGCGTCAGCCTTGGGACGTGAATTTGATGTTCCTTTGAAAATTGCTAACCTCGTCGAACAAGATCTTGTCGAAGGCATGGCCAAAGGCTGGGCTGAACGTGACTCGTCCTCCCCGTTTCAGTTGCAGGAAGAGCGCGCTGGGGTGAAGGTGCGAAAAGCTTAGGCAAGTTTCATTTGGATTTACCTTAGACACCCCTCACCCGCAGCCGCTCTGCGTCTGCTGCCCTCTCCCCCACGGGGAGAGGGACAGGGTGAGGGGTGTCTGAGAAACATGCCAAGCGGACTTCACCCTGAGTGAAGCCGAGGGGCTCCTCAGAATGACATTTACCAAAATCACCTGGGCAAAGTACCAGTTCGTTACAGCGCCGCTACAGCCGTCGCTGAGCTAGACTCTGTCAAGAACTTCTGCACCTGCGACTCAATCGCTGTGCCTTTGAAGAAATTGGGATTCATGCCGGCCCAAAAGCGTACGGGATTGCCGAACACAAAATCACGAAAATCCTCTTCAGTGATAATGCCGTCTTCGACCCCCTCGTACGCCTCGACCAGCACTTCAGTCATATCCGGCACGTCGAAGTGACCAATATCCGACCCAAAGAGCGCATTCAGTTTCGCGCCATAGGGATTTACTTTGTTCTTGAACGACCATGAAGTCACCGGATCATCGGCTTCACAACCAAAATAAAAATGCGGGACAAAGAGGTCGTAAATGTCTTGCGCTTTCTTGACGCCGCACGCGCCAAAGTCATCTAACTGCTCTGGGCGTTCCATCAGTAACCCTATCCCCGGCGCAATCAGATCCAGCTTGCTGACAAGGGTGTCCGATCCATACTGTTTTACCAAGTTAATCAATAGATCACGATCCAAGTTGGCTGGATTAGTTGCTTCTAATGCTTCTGGATTCCGTTTCTTCCAGTGCCCGATCAGATCACTGTACAGGCTACACGCCCAACCTACGCCCCCTTCGAGGAAGCCAAATTTCAACGTAGGAAAGCGTTTTGTCACACCGCCCATGAACAGGGCTTTGCACACCGCTTCTCCGGCTTGGCCAAAGTGGCCGATGTGGTTGTAGACAAAGTTGGAAATCGAAGTCCGCAGACCAATGCCTGACGAGGCGGAATGGAACGTCGGCGAAATACCAAGTTCTACACACTTGGCCCACACGGGATCGTAATCATAGGCGCTATCTAATCCGAGAGTGTCATGCCAAACCGCATAGCGACTAGCTTCCGGAGTGGCTTTTGCGACCGCCGGCACGGTTCGACGTGGTAAGCTGCCCAACATCACCGCCTTGGCTCCGAGATTCTTCACCACAAACTCCAACTCTTCAACTGCTTCTTGGGGCGTGTACATAGGAACAACAGCTGCGGGCGTGAGACGATCACTCAACCCTTTAAACTGATCGGCGGTATACATATTAAACGCGCGGCATGCAGCCCGCCGCACTTCTTCATCACGAAGAAATGGAGCAAACAGCGAGCCTGAGGTCGGGTAGATCACGCCAAAATCAAGCCCCAACTCCCCCATGCGCTCGTAGAGCAGCTTGGGCAGCATGGCAGTGGCGCGATCGCGCGTATTCTTGGTCGGCACCCCCCACCAGCCAGGCTGGAGCATACGACGTTCGCGTCGTTCTTCAGGCGGGGTCTGCGCCCATTTCTTATTGCCAAATTGGTTAGCAACTTTGTTGTAGCGCTCAACGATCTTCTCGCCGCCAACTTGTCGTAGATACTCTACGGCGGCAGGCTCAAACTCGATCCAATGACCGTCAGAATCGATCACGGGATGACTGAGACGCGCATGAATCTTGGCAGTTTCGGCAGCATGATTTGCTGACATAGAGATCCTCCTTAGGCGAAAACGGCAGCATTTTTTTATCACATCCGTTTTGGCGGGTCAGGAGGGCCAGCTTTTGTTTGGAATGACGAACGGAGGGAAGAGCAGTCTTATCTGACTGCTCTTGTTGTTGATAGAATCAGGGGACTTGTAAGTAGGTCCCCTGATTCACTGTAGGTTAGAGAATGTAATACGTCGCTTCAAACCACAGGAGATTCCGATGAGTGAAGTAGTTGAGTAATGTCCAAGAATTGTCGAACCGGCTGCTGGGGAACCAACTCGTTCCCATAGACAAGTCCACAGGCAGCTGGTAGAAGTTGCGCCACCACCATTGCCCGTACAGCAGCCATTGCTGCCCGCGCGGTTCAAACGCTAAGGCTAGCCGTTGTTCCAACTTGCTCTTGAAATATCCTTGCCCACTGAACCCTAGCGTGAAGAAATGGTTCCAGTGGTTTTCACGACACCCACTCTGCGCAGGCCGCGCCGGACCCGTCGCTAAATCAGCCGGGGCGCTTGGCCCAATCCCCACGGCATTGTTCCAGTTACAGAACGTGTTCGACGTCGCTGGCTTGTACATCATCAAATATTGAAAGCTCAAGAACGACGCCTGCGTGCCAACGTCTCCTGGCATATGGCGGGTCCACCCCATGCCAGGATAGTGAGAAAGCGCCTGAAATAAATCAAATCCGATCATGCTGCGCCATACCGGCTGGGGGTGAAACAAGGTCCGGCCCTTGCTGTCCGCATGCGCAATCCCATAGCCAGCCGGATAGCGATTCGCGAACTCACTGGTGCTCAAGCTCTCTTCCATTCGCAACACCGCCCCGGTGTAGTCAAAGTCATTATACGTCGTAGTGAAACCTATCACGTGAGTTTGCCGGTAGGTATGTTTTGGCGACACACAGAGGGTCACAGGTTGACGCGCTGCCTGCGGTTGACTTGCACTTGGTAGAGGGTTGCCTTTTGCATCAAGCCGTCGCGTCGGCCAGTTATACCCCAGCAGGTCTGCCCCAGTGAGCGCGACAGTTTTTGCCACACGTACAGAGGTCTTCGTGTTAGACTTACCGCTGTCGCTCAGACACTGGCGTAGCCCTTCTTCAAACGATCCTTGAGGGGCCACTCCGCTAAAAGGGGAATCACCATAGACTGCTAACTGTCGATCCGCTGGGTACTCCGCTCCGTCACCCCAGACCTGGGGTAGCCAGATGTAGTTCAAGGAGAATTGGGCCCCGAACCAGGTGGTGCCAACTATGCGCGCGCCCGCGGCGTTGTTCAACCCCAGGTTCGTGCCGCGCGTATGGTGTGTACCTCTGCCTTTGAGAATATTATAAATAACGCTGATACGGTCTCCCGCCACATCTGGTGCGCACCGTTGCGTCGCACAGGCGAAGTCAGGCGATTCGATTCGGGCCACTGGTCCTACCCGGAAGAGCGACCATGGGTTTGACATGCGCCGATTGCTCAGCCAGCCTGGTCGCATCGGCAGGAACAATCGTGAATTGGCGCAATTCTCTGGACTATAGGCCACCAACTCTCCACCTGGCCCCATACACCCACGCTCTTGATTTTCAATACGCCAGCCGTTCTCTAATAACAAACTCTTTGATCCGCTGAACCAGCGTGGCGAGTAAAACGACTCGATCCCGACGTTGGATAATGACTCACCGACATTTCCGATATCGTAGAATGACTTAACAGAAAGAATGGGCATGCGAAACTCGTCAAACTTCTCACCAATCGCAAAGTTCTGGTCAATCCGCAGGGGATTGATAATATCCAGCGACCGGTACAAATCTGACTCACCCCACACAATCTGTTGATAACCCCAACGGGTTGTCAGTCGCCCTGGCCCAATCTCACCGTGGCTCAAATCTACGTACAAGTCACGGAAATCGCGTTCCGGAATGCCAAAGTCCTTCTGATGATCGGAGTCATAGATATTCCGATAGTGCTCTCGTAAGTAGTAAACAGGATCAACCCGTAGGCGAAACCGAGCGCTCAACTGCGCATCTTCTACAAACGGAATCGGAATCCCGGTCCCTTGCAAGGTCCCTTTTTTCACTAAGCCATTATCGATGAACCACACGAACCCTTCATTGCGCCACTGCACCCAATCGAAATGCTGACTGTCCGTCTGAAAAGTGTTGCGGGTGCGAAACCACGCCTGGAATTCCATGTCGTCGCCCACACGCGTGGACGCCCACGTGGAGGTCCCCCACAGGACCAATCCAAGGAGTCCGAGCCCGATCCTCAGCCCCGTTCGCCGCCAAATTGAGGTTGCTTTCAATCGCATAGTCCCTCCTCCCTTCACATTAAGTGCAGGTCTGTCTGTACCTGCCAGTTTCCCTATCCTGTATTCCGATCCCTCTCGGATTCTTTTGTTCACCACCCGACTCTGTCCCCGATGCTGATACGCTTCGCCTCCTTTCTGTCTCTCTCAGAGAGGCTTCACTACTCATCCCTCTACTCAGGGGTACGGAAGATCAGGTTGAAGGAAGAACAAAGTAAGGTTTCTTTACTTAAACCCCTCTCCTCTAAATCTTCGCACCAATTACAACGAACGCAACAAACAGAGGAACGTTTTCTCCCCCTCAAGAATGACAAGCGAGCATGCACGACAACATGTGAACCACCCCGTAATTCTGTACAAGTTCTTCAGATTTGTCAAATTATTTTACGATCTTTTGACAGTATAACCTCAGATCTCTCGAATATTGGCAGTAATTATCAACAATGCATCTTACTTGAATAAAGTAAAGTTATTTTTATTTATCTTCGCAAACATCCCTTTTCGGTGCGGAGGCGCGCATCTTATAGGGAGGTTTGGGCGCGTGTCTAGAGCCAGGAACAGTCAGAAGAGCCATTCCTTCGACTCCTTCTTATACAGCGAATGTGTCTTTCCATACTCTCCGCAGTATTGGTAAAGCAGTCTGTATATCGCGTTGACTAATTCCATAGTGGGTCACTGCACGGAACCGCCCATCGCCGAGGTCGCCGAGATGAACGCCTTCCTGCACCAGTCGCTGTACAAAAGGTGATCCCTCAAGAGGTGGATTTTTCGAACCAAAAATGACAATGTTCGTCTGTACAGTGTCAAGATCAAGCTGCATATTAGGCAGGTCAGATAGGCCTTCAGCAAGAAGGCGTGCGGTCTGATAATCTTCAGCCAAACGTTCTATCATTTGTGTAAGCGCCACAATGCCAGCAGCGGCAATGACGCCCGCCTGGCGCATACCGCCGCCAACCATCTTCCGCAAACGACGAGCGCGGGCAATAAACTCTTTGCTGCCGCACACCAATGATCCTATAGGCGCTGACAACCCTTTCGAGAGACAAAACTGGATCGAGTCAACCGAGCGCGTGAACTCTTTGACGTCACATTGCAACGCCACCGAAGCATTAAAAATACGAGAGCCATCGAGATGCACTGGAATGCCAGCGTGATCAGCAAGAGCACGCACCTTCTGCAGATAGGCTGCTGAGAGAATCGTCCCGCCACAGCGGTTATGCGTGCTTTCCACACACAGCACCCCCGACGGCGCATAATGGAGATTAGTAGCTGCCGGTCGGATCGCCTGCGCAAGAGCGTCCAGATCCAATTCACCGAACCGTCCAGTGGGCACTGCATGAAACACCACGCCGCCAAGCGCGGAAGCGCCGCCTGCTTCATAGTTGAAGATGTGGGATTGATCGCCAAGGATGGCTTCATCGCCGCGCCGACAATGCGACAACACAGACACCAAGTTGCCCATCGTTCCACTCACCACGAGTAAGGCGGCTTCTTTTCCCATGATCGAAGCTGCGAGTTCCTCGAGGCGATTGACGGTGGGATCTTCCTGCATCACATCGTCTCCTAACTCAGCATGATACATCGCCTCGCGCATGGCAGGACTTGGTAATGTTACGGTATCGCTCCGGAGGTCAATCATATGCATCCCTCATTTTCTCAATGCCATGAAACTTAGCGCCCACGCAACCGCTCAGTCTCTCGCCGTTCACGTTTTGTCGGTCTGCCTAACCCAGCAGGCCGCAACGGCGGCGGGACAAAAAATGGCCGTGCTTCTCGGGGCGGCGGTGGTGGAGAATGATCTTCATACAATAGACGTGCTTCCGACGCCGGTCCACGGCGCTCAGCAAGCCCGATGACAGTAATTTCTTTTGGGCCACTAGGGTGAGTAAAAGATAATTTATCATTGACACGGACAAGCTTGTGCGGCTTGGCGGTATGACCGTTTACCTCGACCTTGCCGCCATCACAAGCCTCTGCCGCCAGCGCTCGGCTTTTATAGAACCGCGCCGACCAGAGCCAGCGGTCGATCCGCACGGCATCCCGACTTTCTGCTTCATCAGCCACGCGTTTATCCTCCAAACGCTGCTAACACCGCTTTCACGCCACGATCGTAATCTCCATCAATCGCCGTCGGATAGAGGACCACATACGAAGCGCCCGCCTTCTCAAACTCTTCTACTTTCTTTTGACAGTCTTGCGGCGAGCCAAACGCGGCGATCTGCTCAGCCATGTGATCAGAGATAGCGTCTGCCGCGGCGTTCGCGTCGCCCTTGGTCCAGCCAGCGGTAATCGCTTCGGCCTCTTTGACGTACCCTTGACGAACAAAAAGCCGGTTATAAAAGGGCATCCGCCCATAGAATGAAAGAGTACGCTTTACTGAACGAAGAGCTATAGCGCGATCAGGACACACGCAGCAGTGCATAATGAACGCAATTGAGACCTCAGCAGGCGAACGTCCAGCTTTCTGTGCGCCTTGAGCAACACCGTCAACAACTTCCCTCAAGCCGTGTGGCGCGTAGTTAAGCGGTAAGCTGCCATCAGCAAGTTCGCCAGTGAGCACTACGCTTTTCGGGGAAATTCCCGCTACATATACGGGGATGTTTCGGTCAGCGCGAGGAGCCGCAATCCCCCGAGCGGCCATTTGCGCAAAACCTTCATACTCTCCGCGGAACACGCTCTTTACTGTCGAGATGTATTCCCGTAGAGCAGTCAACGGTTTGTCCATACCAATACCATACGCCTTGTTCGTCGGCACGTGACTCGTCCCGAGGCCAAGCAGAACACGGCCTGGAGCAAGTTGGTCAATTGTTAACACGTGGAGCGCGGCCAGTAATGGATGACGTAAATACAAATTTGTAATGCCCGTGCCCACTTGAATGCGCGAAGTTTTTGCCGCGATATGCTGTGTCAAAGCTAACGAGTCAGTCAACGATTCCGTCACGAGAAAATTCCGCAACCCTCGGGCTTCAGCTGTTTGCGCATACGAGGTTATGCGTTCGATCGAACCAGGAGCCATATTGCTCATGATGAGCATACCAGGAGTTTGCATGATAATTCCCCCACTGAAGTCTGCCGTCATTGCTTTCATCTCTTTCACATCACATGCAGCCGGTCTCTGCAACTCGTCACGCAGCGCGGACACATCTGGGCAGCAAGGCCAACTAAACATTGCGAGAACTCCAGGGTCGTGGTAGCGTCGCCATGATACGATTACAGGTAGATTACGCCAGCAGGAGGGACCTATGGACGCAAAAGCCGGAGCCCGAGAACGTTTTATTCGTGAACAGCCTTCACTCCTCGCCCTCAGCCATCGTATTCACGCTCATCCCGAACTGGGATTTGAAGAAGAAAAGTCAGCCGCCTGGCTGTCAGAGATGCTCACTGACGCCGGCTTTACAGTAGAAACAGGGGTGTGCGATTTACCAACTGCCTTCATTGCCCGCGCCGGGTCAGGCCCGCTTCATATCGCCATCTGCGCCGAGTACGACGCGCTCCCAGCCGTGGGACATGCCTGTGGGCACAATATCATTGCCGCCATGGCGGCTGGGGCGGGGATTGCCGCGGCTCAAGTAGCGGACGAAGTTGGCCTCACCATTAGTGTAGTTGGCACTCCGGCCGAAGAAGTGGGCGACGCCGGCGGCAAGATCTTGCTGCTCGAACGCGGCGCTTTCAAGGGCGTGCACGCAGCAATGATGGTGCATCCGGCTCCTTTTGACGTTGTTGAAATGCCTATCATCGCGGCTTCCATGTTTGAGGTTTACTATACTGGGAAAGAAGCGCATGCTTCAGCGTTTCCAGAGGTAGGCGTTAACGCGGCAGATGCTTTGACTGTCGCCCAAACGGCCATTGGTTTACTCAGACAACATATTCGTCCCACAGATCGCATCCACGGCATTATCACCAAAGGCGGTGACGCGCCGAATATCATTCCCGCACACACGGCGGCCAAGTATATCGTACGCGCCAAAACGGTCCGTGACCTCGAGGAGATCCGCGCCAAAGTGCGTCGCTGTTTTGAGGCTGGAGCGTTGGCCACCGGGGCTAAGCTAGATATCTTGGGCGGCCAAAAACCATACGCAGAAATGCAGCATGACCCGGATATCGCCGCAGCGTACCGCCGCAACGCCGAAGCGTTAGGTCGCATCGCTCGCACCTCGGCGACAACCGACCGCGCTGCAGGTTCGACCGATATGGGCAACATCTCCCTGGCGATTCCGTCGATTCACCCGGCCATTGGCATTAACTCGCTCCCGGCAGTGAATCATCAACCAGAATTCACAGCCCATTGCATCACCGAAGCAGCAGACAAAGCGGTTGTTGATGGCGGCCTAGCCATGGCGTGGACGGCAATTGACTTGGCCACAGATGCAAAGGTGCGTGAGCGGCTGCTGTCACGAAGTGCGTAGGAGCACGAAAGTTTTCAGTAGTTTCATCACGGTAAATTCAGCGGCGGCGGCGGGGGAGTAAAGTACAAAGCGCATTTTCGATATGCTTTCTTGACCGCTGCCCAGTCAGGCCGAGGATCAACCAACGTTAGACCCTCCAACGCATGGCACGCTTCAGCGTGATAACCGTAACAATTCGCCTGCTCTAAGCTCCATGTAAAATCTTTTCGAGCAGTCTTTGCTCGTCCTTGTAGAAACGCCAGCTCCCCTACTCCCAATCGACAGTACACCAAACCCCGGTGATCCTTGGTTTCGCGAAAGAGTTTCTGTGCACGTGTGAATGCATCTCGGCTCCGGGGGTAGTCGCCGCGCATTTTGTGCACGGTCGCCATCGACCACACGGTGTAGGCGAAACTAGCCTTGTCGCCGATGCGCGCGTAGAACTTTTCCGCCTTTGTGAACAGTTTCATTGCCGCATCGTAGTCTCGTCGCATGCGCGCAGCATTGCCTAAGCCACAGTAGGAGTAGGCGCGGCCATAGACATCGCCTTCTTTCTCGAAGAGTTCATTTGCCGCTCGATAAAAACGCTGGGTGTCATCAAAGCGACCCATGAGACGAGAAGCGCCGCCAAGACCGCATAAGGCGTACCCTTTCCCGGCTTCATCATTATTCTGTTCTGCGATCGTCAGCGCTTTATGGAAGTGCACAACCGCTTTGCGCAAGTTGCCGCAAAACCGATACGTACTCCCGATGGCCCAGAGAATAAAGCCTTCTCCTTCGTTAACCTTCGCCTTTGCATAAAGAAGACGCGCTTGAGTAAGGTAAGGCAGCGCGCGCTCAGGATTGCCTTGCGCGCGCAGGCTCAGACCAACACCAGCCAAGCTCTCAGCAAGTCCTTCGCGATCCTCAAGTGCTTGCGAAAGTTGCACAGCATGGAGATACGCGCGTTGCGCCTGGGTGAATTTTCCAAGCATGCGCAAGCAGTCGCCTACACCAATCATGGCGTCTCGGCAACCTTCAGCCTCACCAGCCGCCTCATACAAGAATTGCGCCTGACGATAATGGTCAAGGGCTTCGGCGAAACGACTTTTTCGACGGAAACGTTCGCCCGCCTGAAACACAAGATCTGGATTAGAAGATTTCTTTGTCATTACCCCAAAAACGTAGGGGCGCGGCATGCCGCGCCCCTACTCTCACATCCACGAACTTTCCTCACACCAAGTTACATTTTTCCCATTGCTCGCGCTAAGGTAATCCCCATTTCAGCAGGACTGGGAATGATATGCGCTCCAGCTTCCCTGAGAGCCTTGATCTTCTCGGCGGCTGTACCGCTGCCGCCGGCAATAATAGCGCCAGCGTGACCCATACGTTTTCCTTTGGGCGCGGTTTGACCACCGATAAATGCGGCTACCGGTTTGGTGACATTGGCTTTGATAAACGCCGCTGCGTCTTCTTCAGCGCTCCCGCCAATCTCACCGATCATCACAATACCTTCAGTTTGTGGATCATCTTGAAACATGCGCAGCACCTCGACAAAATTCGTCCCATTCACAGGGTCGCCGCCAATACCAACGCACGATGACTGCCCAATACCAATTTGCGTGAGTTGGTGCACAGCTTCGTAGGTCAACGTCCCGCTACGAGAGACCACGCCGATAGTTCCAGGTTTGTGAATGTAACCGGGCATGATGCCAATTTTGCACTCACCTGGAGTGATAACGCCGGGACAGTTTGGTCCGATCAGCCGAGAACTTTTTCCTTGCATGTAGCGCTTCACTCGCACCATATCGAGGACGGGAATGCCTTCAGTAATACAAATGACTAGCGGCACTCCAGCATCAACCGACTCCATAATCGCATCCGCCGCAAACGGTGGAGGTACATAGATGACAGACGCGTTCGCGCCGGTGGCCTTCATCGCTGGTTCTACGGTGTCAAAAATTGGAATGCCTTCAAAGTCCGTTCCGCCACGACCCGGCGTGACGCCAGCCACCATTTGGGTTCCATATTCTTTACAAGCGCGGGTATGTAACTGACCAGTTGCGCCAGTAATGCCCTGCGTAATCACTTTGGTGTTCTTGTTAACGAGAATGCTCACGCACCATCTCCTTTAGGCAGCTTTCTTCACCGCGTCAACAATTTTCTTCGCCGCATCCGCAAGGTCATTGGCGGGAGTGATATTCAAGCCCGACTCCGCGAGAATCTTCTTTCCCTGGTCAACATTCGTTCCTTCCAGCCGTACGACCAGAGGCACGGATAACTTCACCTGTTTCGCGGCTTCGACCACGCCAGTGGCCACCACATCACAGCGCATGATGCCGCCGAAGATATTCACTAATACGCCTTTGACGTTCTTATCCGAGAGGATGATCTTAAACGCCTCAGTCACCTTCTCAGTCGTGGCGCCGCCGCCAACGTCTAAGAAATTGGCGGGCTCGGCGCCATAGAACTTGATAATGTCCATCGTCGCCATCGCCAGCCCGGCCCCGTTCACCATGCAGCCGATATTACCGTCAAGCGCGATGTAGCTGAGATCAAACTTCGAGGCCTCAACTTCTTTGGGATTCTCTTCCGTAGTGTCGCGCATTTCCAGAATGTCCTTATGCCGAAAAAGCGCATTATCGTCGAAGCCAATTTTGGCGTCGAGCGCGATGAGGTCGCCGGACTTGGTCAGCACCAGCGGGTTGATTTCGGTCATCGAGGCGTCGCTCTCGACAAAGGCGCGATAAAGTCCACGCATAAACCCCACTGCTTTGTTGACAGACTCTTTTGGCAAACCCAAACCATAGGCAAGCTTGCGACCTTCATAGTCACTAAAGCCTACAGCCGGATCCACGGTTTCACGTAGAATTTTTTCCGGCGAATGCGCTGCGACCTCTTCAATCTCGACTCCACCTTCGGAACTGGCCATAAAGGTCACACGCGAAGTCGCCCGATCGAGCACCAAGCCGAGATAGTACTCCTTGGCAATGTCACAACCTTGCTCAACAAAGACTTTCTGCACCTCTTTCCCTTCGGGACCAGTTTGGTGCGTCACCAGTTTCTTACCCAGCAGTGAAGCAGCAATCGCCTTGGCTTCTTGCGGTGTTTTTGCCAGCTTCACGCCGCCAGCTTTACCGCGACCGCCAGCATGAATCTGGGCCTTGACGACACAGAGACCGCCGCCAAGTTCATTGGCGGCTGCTTCCGCTTCTTCTGGCGTGAAGGCGACTTTTCCTTTGAGCACCGCGACACCGTATTTTCGCAACACTTCTTTGGCTTGATATTCATGGATGTTCATGACTTCCTCATCTCTCACTCTCACGGTCTTACTGTAGACCGGTCATCTTTTCTGGTCGCACCCATTGGTCAAACTGTTCGGAGGTGACATAGCCAAGCGCAAGCGCCGCTTCTTTTAGGGTGGTTCCATCTTTATGAGCTTTCTTGGCAATCTGCGCCGATTTATCATAACCAATGTGGGGGTTGAGCGCGGTCACAGTCATTAACGACTCGTGCAGATGTTTCTCAATCAGCGGCAGATTCGGTTCAATACCCACCGCACAATGATCATTAAATGCGCCGCACGCGTCAGCAATCAATTGCACCGATTCAAGCAGATTATGAATCATCACCGGCTTGAAAACGTTGAGTTGAAAGTTGCCTTGCGAGCCGCCAAAGGCGACAGCAGCATCATTGCCGAACACCTGCACAGCCACCATGGTCAGGGCTTCCGACTGCGTCGGATTCACCTTCCCTGGCATGATAGACGACCCGGGCTCGTTCTCGGGAATAATGATCTCGCCAATACCGGCGCGAGGACCGCAAGCCAACCAACGCACGTCGTTGGCAATCTTCATGAGCGCACCGGCAAGCGTGCGTAAGGAGGCACTGGCTGTGACCAGCGCGTCGTGAGCGGAAAGCGCCGCAAATTTGTTTGGCGCTGAGATAAATGGGCGTCCAGTTTCCGCCGCCATCTTCGCCGCCGCAAGATCACCAAATTTTGGATGGGCGTTCAATCCTGTTCCCACTGCGGTTCCGCCGATCGCCAACTCACATAAACCAGGAATCGTCTGGCGTACGCCAGCGAGCGCGGCGTCCAGCTGCGCCACCCAGCCGCCGATTTCCTGACCGAGCGTCACCGGCGTGGCGTCTTGCAAATGAGTACGACCAACCTTGACGACATGCTTGAACTGTTCCGCTTTAGCATGGAGCGTGTTGCGTAACCGAGTCACCAAGGGAATAAGGACATCTTCGAGCTGTTCAACTGCCGCGATGTGCATGGCCGTGGGAAATGTGTCGTTTGAACTCTGGCCCCGATTGACGTCATCGTTAGGATGAATCGGCTTCTTCGACCCCATCTCGCCGCCAGCCATTTCAATAGCGCGATTCGAGATCACTTCGTTGGCGTTCATGTTGGTTTGCGTTCCAGAACCTGTCTGAAACACAACGAGGGGGAAGTGGTCATCAAGTTTGCCGGAGATCACTTCATCCGCTGCACGAACGATCAGATCTACCTTCTCTTTTGGTAACTCGCCGAGTTCGCCATTCGCTAGCGCCGCGCCCTTTTTGAGCACCCCCAATGCGCGAATAATCGACCGAGGAAAACGAAAGTGCTCGACGCCAATAGGAAAATTCGTGCGTGACCGCTCAGTCTGTGCGCCCCAATACCGATCGGACGCAACTTCAACGGCTCCCATGCTATCCGTTTCAATTCTGACATTTTTCTGACTCATAGGATCTCTCCATAACCGCAAAACCAGATCCTTTGAAAGTGGAAGACCAACCGGAGTGTCTGCGGTGGGTTTATTTCTGTTCGCCCGTCGACACGCTCAAGGCGAACAAATTCGATCTCACAAACTCTCGCTTCTCAGAGCGCAAGAATTACGCTCACAGCCCATAAGGTGGAAACCAAGGCGGCGCCGTAACAAACAATGGCGACCGGCGCTTGCAGTCCTCTAAGCCCGAAATCATAGAGGATGTGGCGGATGCGATGCGCGCAGTGGAAGAACGGCAATGAGAATAAAGCGGGTAAATAGAGTTTCGCCAATGGATGGGCCGCCAGGGTGCGTATCCAGGCTGGAGACACCCAATGGAGAGGCTCGCCTAGGCCGTTCACAATAATATGAACGGGAACAAGCATAGCCGCTAGGCCGCCGCCAGCCGCAAAGAGGGACCACCAAAAGGCCTCGTTTTTCGATCTGGCCATCGTTTAGCTCCTCAGCTTAGTACAATCCAAGCAATAATAAACGAGATTCCCAGCCACGCTGCGTATTGTGGGCCGACAATAAAAGCCGGTGGAACCTTGTCTTCTCCCACACGTACGACAATAGCCTGCGGGGAGACATTGAAAAATGTCACAGTGTGATACACCGCAGCAATGAGTGCTACAATATGGAAAAGAATCCATCCGAACGAGGCGCGGTGATCACGAAACGTCAAATATGCGTCCGTGCCTTGCGCGAGGTGTGACAATTGCACCAGGTAGAATAGAAGAAAAGCCCAAATAAAAACGCTGGTTAACTCGCGCAATACAAAGAGCGTGTAACTGGTCTTCCTTGTCCACCACAAGGGAGAGATAGGTCGTTGGTATGGTCTCATCGCGCCCCCCATGGCAGAATAGATTTTACCAAGTCAAGTGCGCCAGCCGCCTTCTCTTGTTGGATCGCTCCCGCAGGATCAACATCCTTCGGGCAGACCACCGAACACTCGCCAACAAACGTACACTCCCACACCGCTTCATGGCTAAACACCACTTCTTTCCGCTGTGACTGTCCCTGATCACGAGAGTCGAGATTGTAGCGGTGCGCCAACGCGATAGCTGCCGGACCAACGAAGTCTGGCTGTAACCCATAGACCGGGCAGGCCGCATAACAGAGCAAGCAATTGATGCACATACTATACTGTTTGAAATTCGCAAGCTGTGCTGGACTCTGACGATATTCTCCTTCAGAAACTGGTTGTTCTTTTTCACGAACGATCCAAGGCTTTACGCTCTTGAGCTTCTTCATGAAGTCGTCGAGACCAACGATAAGGTCGCGTTCAACCGGAAAGTTTGCCAGCGGCTCAACCCGCACTGTCCCGGGGTAGAATTCCTTAAGAAAAGCCGAACAAGAAAGTCGAGGCGTGCCGTTCACCATCATTCCACAGCTTCCGCAGACCCCCATGCGGCACGACCAGCGGAACGATAGTGAACCATCCGTCTGGTCTTTCAAATAGTTGAGTGCATCCAGAACAACCCAATCTTCACGATACGGCACTGTGAAGTTTTGAAACCTTGGCTCTTGTTCGGTATCAGGACGATACCGGAATACCTCTAGCGTGATAGTGGGCTCAGCCATTACTTATCTCCATACTTTCGTTCAGCCGGGGGATAAAACGTGACAACGACATTGAGATAATCGATACGAGGCGGACCCCCATCGGTGCAATAGGCCAACGAATGCGCCAGGAACTTCTCATCATCGCGTTTGGGATAGTCAGTACGCTGATGTGAGCCGCGCGATTCTTTACGATTGAGGGCGCTATGCGCCACCGCCTCGGCAATCTCTAACATATTCTCCAACTCCAACGCTGAAGTTAACTCAGTGTTGTAGGTATTGCTGCGATCATCCAACGCAACATTTTTGAAGCGTTCTTTCAGTTCGGCAAGTTTGTCGCACGTTTCCTTCATCGACTTTTCTTCGCGATAGATGCCAGCGCCAGCCTCCATCGTACTCGTCATCTCCGAGCGAATGGCCGCAATACGTTCTTTTCCATCAGTCTTGGCCAGAAAATTTTTGCGAATCCGTGCTTGTTCGTCCTTCGCCTGCGTCTCCAACGCCGGGGTATCGACCTTGGCTTGTGCTTTGGCAAAAGCTGCAGCGGCCCGCCCTGCCTGAGCGCCAAAGACGAGCAATTCAGTCAGTGAGTTTGAACCTAACCTGTTTGCGCCGTTAATACTCACGCATGCACACTCGCCAGCAGCGAAGAGCCCGGCTACCGGCGTGGCGGTTTCAATATCGGTGTGGATGCCGCCCATCATATAATGCACCACAGGACGAACGGGGATCGGCTCGTGCACAGGATCAATACCAGCGTAATTCTCGGCAAGCTCGCGCACGAACGGCAACTTTTTATTGATCTTCTCTTCACCCAGGTGACGGATGTCAAGATAAACAATGTCGCCATAGGGGCCAGGAATCGTATTGCCTTTATCCCGCTCTTTCATGAAGCACTGCGACAGCTTGTCGCGAGGTCCAAGTTCCATCGTGCGTAACTGCGGATGCCGAGGATCGGACACGTCTAATGGTTTGCCAAGGTCATAGTCTTGCAGGTAGCGATATCCGTTCTTATTGACGAGAATGCCGCCTTCGCCGCGAGCAGCCTCAGTGATCAAGATCCCTGTGCCTGGCAAACCGGTCGGATGGTATTGAACGAACTCCATGTCCTTCAGCGGAGCCCCGGCGCGGTAAGCTAACGCCATACCATCTCCAGTTTTAATGGCTCCGTTCGTGGTAAAGGGGAAAATCCTCCCGCCGCCGCCAGTGCATAACACCACCGCCTTAGCCAAGACCGGCTGCATGAGACCGCTGCGCAGCTCAATCGCCGCCACTCCCTGACAACGACCATTTTCCATTAGCAGCTTGGTAGCAAACCATTCATCATAGCGCTTGATGGATTCGTATTTCAGCGAAGTTTGAAACAGGGCGTGCAGAAGGTGGAAGCCCGTTTTGTCAGCGGCAAACCAGGTGCGTTCGATTCTCATCCCGCCAAAGGGCCGCACGGCAACATGTCCATCAGGGTCCCGACTCCATGGACAGCCCCAATGCTCAAGTTGAATAAGTTCGGACGGGGCAGTCTTGACAAAATATTCGACGACGTCTTGGTCAGCTAGCCAGTCAGCGCCGGAGATGGTGTCTCTCATGTGCTCTTCGAGGGTGTCATTTTCTTTGATGACTCCAGCGCTGCCCCCTTCCGCCGCCACAGTGTGACTACGCATTGGGTAGACTTTGGAGACAATTGCGACGTTGAGCTTGGGATCCATTTCCGCCACGGCAATTGCCGCACGCAGCCCTGCCCCACCACCACCAATAATGAGTACGTCATGCACGAGCGCCATGCTTCTTTCCCTCGCCTATCCTGAGCTTCACTTCAGAGAGTGTCACGATTCACACTCCCTTCTGATAAGGTCGCCTAATGCTCAGCTCTATGCATTTTGCGCCAGCACGTTGTCCATCGCAGTCACAAGTTCTTGCACGTGACTGACAGAGACTTGCATTTCTTGCTTTTCTTTTTCACTTAAAGCAAGTTCGATAACTCGCTCTACCCCGCCAGCGCCAATTTGGACTGGAACGCCGAAGTAGACGCCGTTAATACCGTATTCACCTTCGAGATATGCAGCGCACGGTAGAATCTGTTTTTTATCGAAAAGGTAAGCCTCAGCCATTTGGATCGCCGCAGAAGCAGGTGAATAAAACGCAGAGCCGGTCTTCAACAAGGCGACGATCTCTCCTCCTGCTTGACGCGTACGTTTTTCAATTTCTTCAAGACGCTGTGCAGAAATCAGCTGTTCAATCGGCGTACCGGCCACGTTGCAATAACTACGCACTGGCACCATATCGTCGCCGTGTCCGCCAAGCACCATTGCTGCAACGTTCTGCACGGAGACGTTCAGTTCTTGGGCGATAAAAGTACGATAGCGTGAAGAGTCGAGGACCCCCGCCTGGCCGACTACCCGATTTTTAGGGAATCCAGTGAGACGCTTACAGAGCGTCACCATAGCGTCGAGAGGATTGGTAATGACGATCACAAACGCATTAGGGGCGTATTTGGCGATACTTTCCGACACGTCACGCATCACCTTGCAGTTAATACCCAAAAGATCGTCACGGCTCATGCCTGGTTTGCGAGCGACACCGGCAGTAACGATGCAAACATCGGAGCCTTGAATATCGTCGTATTTCGTGGTCCCCGAGAGATTGACGTCATAGCCCTCAATCGGTCCCGCTTCGAGGATATCAAGGGCTTTTCCCTGCGGCAGTCCGTCAATAACATCGAACAGCACAACGTCCCCAAGCCGTTTCAATGCGCAGAGGTGAGCGAGAGTGCCGCCAATGTTGCCGGCTCCAATTAGTGCAATCTTTTTTCGCGCCATGAGATGTTCTCAGAATGATTCAAGAAAGAAGGGAGAATTTTGCTGAAGAATTCAGCCCCTTCCCTTGTTCTCTCCGCCTCTTGAGAGCTGGGGGAAACATGCCAAAATTCGCAGAATCTGTCTAGGGGAGGTTCGTGCACGGAAGGAAACAGAGAAGGCGCTTACCCGTCATTTTCTCGAGCGTATAGCCTTCGTCCTTCTTCGTATACATCATTGCCGTAGACGTCATTAATAACGATCAGGGGAAAGTCCTCAATGATTAAGCGGCGGATTGCTTCTGTCCCTAGATCATCGTACGCAAGCACCTCAGCACTTTTGATATGCTGCGAGAGCAAGGCCCCAGCTCCACCGATGGCACCGAAGTAGACACACTTCCACTGCTGCATCGCTTCGCGCACCGCCAAGGAACGAGCGCCTTTGCCAATCATTCCTTTCAGCCCCAAACGCATAAGTTTAGGCGCATACGAGTCCATGCGCCCTCCCGTTGTTGGCCCGGCAGAACCGATCACCGTCCCTGGTCGCGGCGGCGTGGGGCCGACGTAATAAATAACTTGTCCATTGACATTAATGGGCAAGGACTGACCTGCATCAATGAGGTCACACAACCGTTTATGGGCGGCGTCCCGCGCAGTCAAGACATAGCCAGAGAGGCGCACTTGATCGCCAGCGCGCAACTTTTCAAGATCGACATCGGCAAGCGGCGTAGTCAGGCGGCGAATGTCATCCCCGGCCATGTTCCCTCTTCATTTTAGAGCACTACTTCTTTATGCCGATGAGCATGGCACTCAATGGTCACAGCAACCGGTAGACTCGCGATATGGCACGGATAGGTATTGATATGAATGGCTAACGCGGTCGTATCGCCGCCATAGCCCTGTGGCCCAATACCGAGTCGATTAGCCTTGGCCAGCAGCTCCTGCTCTAGCACATTGAGCACTGGATCGGGATTCCGCTCACCAATCCAACGGAACAGCGCTCGTTTTGACAACAAAGCGGCTTTTTCAAATGTGCCGCCCACACCAACGCCGGCAATCAAGGGAGGACAAGCATCGGGTCCCGCCGTTTTGATACAGTCAAGAATGAACTCTTGCACGCCTTCGGGGCCCTCAGCGGGGATACACATCTTAAATTTACTTCGGTTCTCGCAACCGCCGCCCTTCGCCATAACTCTCAGCGTGAGGCGCTCTCCAGGGACAAACTGGACATGCACAACCGCAGGCGTGTTATCTCCAGTGTTCTTCCGAAGAAACGGGTCGCCAACGATCGACGCGCGCAGATACCCTTCGCGGTAGCCACGACGAACGCCGTTATTGATAGCCTCGTCTAGAAGCCCGCCGGCGATATGAACATCTTGACCAATATCAACGAAACAGATCACAAAGCCGGTGTCTTGACAGTAGGGAAGCTGCTGGGTGCGAGCGAAACGCGCATTCTCTTTGAGTATAGCAAGCACCTTACGACCAGCAGGAGAACGCTCGGTCGCAAGGGCGCGATCAAAAGCGGTCAGCATGTCTTCACCAAGATTATAGTTCGCCTCCATGCACAGCTTAGCGACCGCATCAGTAATCGTCTTTGCATCAATAGTCCGCATGGAAGGAGGCCTGCCAATCTTTACTTTTTATACAAATTAACAATATCAATGTAGTCATGACGCACCGTCAGCTCTGCCCTACTCGTTTAAATTCCGCTTCGGGCTTACGTACATAGGAGGGAATCAACGACCCGATATCGTCGGATTCGCCCCGGCTGAGTCGCTCCCAGGCCATGAGAGCTATCATGCTTCCACGAGGATAGTACTCAGAAAAAGGGAGGAATCGAATTGCCGGACCGCAGCGCTCGTGCAGTAGCTCCTCATATCTCTCAATCCCATCTCCGATAAAAAGGCAAGGAGATTTGAGTTCAGTGAAAAACGCCTCTGGCGTCACAACTTGATCAGAGGCTAAACGCGTGAACTGCCCATTGTGGCGGCGATAGAAGAGAGCGGTGTAGACTTCACCTTTGCGGGCATCGAGCACTGGACACACGAGCCCCTCCCAATCGGAAACTGTCCGGGCAAGTGCTTCTAAAGTAGGGATGGCCGCAACCGGCTGACCTAAGGCATAGGCGAAACCCTTCACTGCGCCGAGAGCGATCCGCAGCCCTGTAAATGAACCAGGACCGATCGAAACTCCGAATCCGTGCACGTCGGAAAGGGTAAGACCGGTACGATTTAGCAAACGTCGGATCAGAGGGAGTAGGGTTTCTGTATGATTAGTGAGCGTGAGGCTCGTTTCTTCGGCAAGCACCTGTTCGTCGGCAACAAGTCCAACGCTAGCCACACGCGTCGCAGTGTCTATGCCAAGAATGAGCATAAGACCGTATGATCAGCCCACTAGCCGCGCAATGTCATTGTAGAAAACAATGACGATCAAGGTCACGATAACCAGAAAGCCAACGCGCCACGCCATCTCACGTGAACGCATACTAAGCGGACGCCCGAGGATTGCTTCGATAGAGAAGAATAGTAGATGGCCACCGTCAAGCACTGGAATAGGCAGGAGGTTAAATACTGCGAGGTTCACATTGATAATCGCAGCAAACCGTAACAAATATTCAAGACCTAGCTTGGCTTGTTGCCCAGCCACTTGAGCGATCAAGATAGGACCACCTAATTCTTTTGCTGACACTTCACCGCGCACTAATTTGACCAAGCTCCCAGCAATCATCTTGGACCACATCCAAGTGTGTTCCATACCAAGGACGAAGGCTTCACCAAGAGAGACCGTCTTCGTTTGTACGGCAGGCATGATGCCAATCACGTATTTCTTGCCTCCATCTCCGCCAGTAGGATCATCATGTAATTCCGGCGTCACTGATAACTCGACCAATTGACCAGTATCACCTTTTTTGACTAATAAATGAGCCTCTTTTCCTTGTACTTGCTGAATCCTCTTCGCCATTTCTTCCCACGTTTGGACTGGGGAGCCTTCTACACTGACGACTTCGTCCCCTGCCGCCAATCCAGCCTTTTGTGCTGGCCACCCAGCTTGTACGCCGCCAATCTTCGGTGCGTTGATCGGCGAAGGCGCACCAAAACTAAAAAAGGTAACACTAAAAATCACAAACGCCCAAAATAAATTTGAAGAAGGGCCCGCAAATACAATTAAAAAGCGCTTGCCGACTGGCTTACGTGCAAAAGAAAGACGCTCAAGAGCCGGGTCCACCTCTTCGCCAACTTCCTCTCCAACCATTTTGACATAGCCGCCGAGAGGGATCGCACTAACCATATATTCCGTCTCGCCCACGTGCTTGCCAAATATTTTTGGACCAAAGCCAAGAGAGAACCGTTCAACTCCGACGCCTGCCCATTTAGCAGCCAAAAAATGACCCAGTTCGTGGACAAACACGATCAGGCCGAACACAATCACAACCTGTAATATAATTGAGATATTGGCAAAATTCATACTTGCCTTCTCCTCTCTTTCTCACCGAGAGCTGAGCTTATCCCCAGATTCTGCCATAATAGTAAATAAAGGCAGCAGGAAAAAGCAGACTATCAAATCGATCTAAGATACCGCCATGCCCAGGAAGAAAATAGCCTGAATCTTTCGCCCCATAGGCGCGTTTGATTGCCGATTCACAAAGATCACCCACCTGAGCAAGCATACCGGCAAAAATGCCTAAAAGGAGTAATTCCAGGAAGGACCGTTGTGGTAAAAACCAACACCACACAATTCCTGCGCCTACCAGATTACCTAGCACCGAACCAACACTGCCTTCGATAGTTTTTCCCGGACTTATGTGCGGAATCAATTTATTCTTTCCCCAAGTGCGACCCACTACGTATCCTGCAGTGTCCCCAAGCATCGCCACAAAGAAAATAAAAAATACCCAACCGACGCCATTCTCAGTAGATCGAACGAGCGCAATATGAGGCATAAGAAAACCCACATATAAGACACCAAGGAGCGAGTCGCTGACGCTTATAATTCCCTGTATCGGCGAGGAATCGCGCAAAGAAAGGGCAAGACAACAAAATAGTCCAACCGCGAACATGGCTCCCACAGCAAGCGCAGGTAAGAACAGCACAGCTATGGCAACACCGATGCCCCACCCAAACCCCCAAAAGGGAGCAAAAGAAAGACGGGTGCGAATAAGGGAAAAATACTCATAGAGCCCAAGAGCAGTAAACGCCAGCAAAACGCTGGAAAAGAGCCATGAGGATGCGCAGCAGATCAGCCAAATAAGTGGAGGAAGGGCAATAGCGGCAGTGAGTAGTCGAGCACGAAACACACAGGACTCATCAACGGGCGATACGTCGCAAGTCAGAGAATTTCTGTTCCGCCGTGCGGCCAAAACGCCGGTCTCTATTTTGATAATCGATTAACGCTTGAAAAAATTCGACCCGTCCAAAATCTGGCCACAGCGTTTCTGTCACGTAGATTTCCGTATACGCCATTTGCCACAGAAGAAAGTTGCTCAGACGAAACTCACCGCTTGTGCGAATCAGCAGGTCAGGGTCTGGAATGCCCGTTGTCCAGAGATACTGGGTAAAGATGTCCTCAGTAATCTCTTGTGGCGAGAGCCGCTTTTCCTGGACTGCGGCTGCGATCGCCCGGGCGCAAGCAACAATTTCTTCCCGACTCCCATAGCTAATGGCAAGGACAACAGTGAGGCCGTTATTTTCTCGGGTCAAACGAACAGCCTCAGCTAAAGATTGTTGGACGGCAACAGGAAGACGACTCAGGTCGCCAACTGCCAAAAGTCGAATATTATTCTTTAGTAACCTGTGGAGTTCCGTACGCAAATAGCGGCGCAAAAGACTCATCAGCGCAAGCACTTCGGAGGCCGGACGCCGCCAATTTTCTGTGGAAAAAGCGTAAAGAGTGAGATATTCAAGGCCGATTTCTCGGGACGTTTCGACGACGCTGCGGACAGAATCTTTCCCGCGTTTATGACCTTCGATACGGCTGAGTCCTCGCTTTTGCGCCCAACGACCGTTGCCATCCATGATGATGGCCACGTGTCGCGGCAATCGCTCTTTCTCTAAGACCTCACTCACAGGATCGTCTCACTCGTACGCAACAACATCACAACTTTGCTTACACTACCATGAGTTCGTCTTCTTTTGCTTTCAGCAATTTATCGAGCTTTTCGATATATTCGTCGGTCATTTTCTGGACACGATCTTGAGTAGCCCGGGCTTCATCTTCGGGTATTTGCTTGTCCTTCTGCATCTTTTTTATACGCTCGTTGGCGTCGCGCCGGTGATTTCGTGTAGACACACGATACTCTTCCGCAACTTTCCGCACATGGCGGACAAGCTCCTTACGCCGCTCTTCGGTCAATTCCGGAATTGGCACCCGAATCACTTTTCCATCATTGATGGGCGTCAGTCCAAGATCAGACTGCAAAATGCCTTTCTCGATCGCCTGCATCACACTACGGTCATACGGCTGCACGACCAATAATCTGGCCTCAGGAGCAGACAATGCTGCAAGCTGATTTAGCGGGGTACGAGCGCCATAATACTCTACCATCACACCTTCAATGAGTGCAGTGGAGGCGCGACCGGTACGCATTTTAGCGAGGTCTTTTCGCATGGCGTCGATGGTGTTGTCCATATCTTTCTTGAGAGCCTCTAACACCTGCGCATTCATACTTTCCCTCCATGTATTAACGTGCCCACAGGTTCTCCAAGCGCCACACGCTGGATATTCCCAGGTTCAAGAAGACTAAACACGAGGATTGGCAGTTGGTTGTCCATGCACAGAGAAATGGCTGTGGCGTCCATGACCTTGAGATTTTGTTGTAGCACCTCAATGTAGGTGAGTTCTCGAAATTTTTGCGCTCCCGTAACAAGCAGAGGATCAGCATCATAGACGCCGTCTACTTTTGTCGCTTTGCAGAGAATCTGTGCGCCGATTTCCATTGCCCGTAAGCTTGCCGCCGTGTCAGTAGTGAAATAGGGGTTGCCAGTTCCCGCCGCAAAAATTACCACTCGTCCTTTCTCTAAATGACGAGTGGCGCGACGACGAATATAGGGCTCAGCAACCGGAGCGACCGTAAGCGCCGACATCACACGGGTCTGCACTCCACACCGCTCTAACGCCTCCTGCATCGCTAAACCGTTAATCACAGTTGCGAGCATTCCCATATAGTCAGCGGTTGTGCGGTCCATTCCTTTGGCGCTGCCAGTAGCACCGCGGAAAATGTTCCCTCCACCCACGACAAGCGCAATATCACACCCAAGGTCACGGACACTTTTCACCTCAAGCGCCACGCGTGTGAGAAAGGCATCATCGATCCCATAGTCTTGATCGCCAGCCAGCGCCTCACCGCCAATTTTCAACAATATCCGCTGGTACCGCGGGGTAGGTTGTGCCATACAAGCTACTCAGTCTTCTCCTCCGCCCCTTCACCTTCGCCGATCTGAAATCGGGAAAAACGGCGCACCATGATGTTTTCTCCAGTACGCGCCACTGCCTCTTTGACCAGTTGCTCGACGGTTTTGCTCGGATCACGAATGAAGGGCTGTTCAAGAAGACAAGATTCGGCAAAAAATTTTTCTAATTTTCCATCGACAATACGGTTGATCACGGCAGCCGGTTTGCCAGATTGCTCTGTTTGCACGCGATAGATCGCACGTTCTTTTTCTTTCTCGGCCTCCGACACCTCATCTCGGTGAACATATCGAGGATTCGCAGCGGCGATCTGCATAGCGATGTCTTTCACCAAACGTTGAAACTCATCTGTCCGCGCCACGAAATCAGTCTCGCAATTCACTTCGACCAACACGCCGATCTTCCCTGCCCCGTGGATATACGCGCCCACCGTTCCCTGCGCTGCCGCACGGCCAGCTCTCTTTGCCGCCGCCGCGAGCCCTTTTTCTCGCAAGAATGTAATTGCCTTTTCAAGGTCTCCAGCTGTCTCCGTCAACGCTTTCTGACAGTCAACGATACCGGCGCCAGTGCGTTCACGTAGCTCTTTCACAAGAGCAACATTAGGCTTTGCACTCACGCAGCACCCCCTTCCTCAGCCAGCATGGATTCGGCTTCGGTCACGACGGGAGCCGCACCTGCAGCAGCTTCTTCTTTCAGGTCGCCTTGCTGACGTTCTTCATATACGCCTCGCCCTTCAAGAATCGCCTCAGCTACTACATTCGTGAATAAGCGAATCGCACGGATCGCGTCGTCGTTCCCTGGCACTTTATGGGATATCACATCTGGATCACAATTTGTGTCAACCGGAGCGACAACGGCAATACCCAATTTAGTCGCTTCTTTGACGGCAATTTCCTCCTTGCGCGTATCAATTACGAACAACGCATCCGGCGTTTTGCGCATAGATTTAATACCGCCTAAGTCCGCCATTAGTTTCTCGCGTTCACGACTCATGCCTAAGAGTTCTTTCTTGGTGAACGCATCTGACAGCGATTGTGTCTCTAAAATTTCATCGAGTTTTTTGAGCCGTTCGATAGACTTTCGCACCGTTTGGAAATTGGTGAGGAGTCCACCCGGCCAGCGATTGTTGACATAGAACATGCCGCAGCGTTCTGCCTCTTCACGTACGACTTCCTGTGCCTGCTTTTTCGTCCCGACAAAGAGAAATTGTCCGCCTTGAGCGGCAAGGTCACGGGCAAATTTACAGGTTTCACGCAGCATGCCCACCGTTTGTTGAAGGTCAATAATATGAATACCGTTGCGAGCACCGAAAATGAACGGCTTCATTTTCGGATTCCACCGGCTTGTCTGATGACCGAAATGGACTCCAGCTTCAAGTAATTGCTTGATTGTAATCTCAACCATGCATTCTGCCTTTCTTATTCCCAATTAAGTGATGCCATCGCCATGAGATGATCCGGAGCACCTTGTAGCAAAAGGGTTCTCCCTTTGCAACGCAGCGAGATTGCTATTGATTCATCGATTCAAGAAATTCCTGGTTATTTTTCGTGCCCTGCATTTTATCCATGAGAAATTCCATTGCCTCGACAGTATTGAGCTGAGATAAGAGTTTGCGCAAGATCCACACACGATTTAAGACCTCACGAGGCAATAGCAATTCTTCTTTTCGGGTGCCAGAACGATTGATATCCACTGCTGGGAAAATTCGTTTATCCATCAATCGTCGATCAAGGTGAATCTCCATATTTCCAGTTCCCTTGAACTCTTCAAAGATCACCTCGTCCATACGGCTTCCAGTATCTACCAATGCAGTGCCGATGATCGTTAAGCTTCCGCCATCTTCAATATTGCGAGCGGCGCCGAAAAACTTCTTCGGTCCTCGCAACGCATTCGCATCTACACCACCAGAGAGCAACTTACCGCTCGGCGGCACCACAGCATTATAGGCCCGCGCCAGCCGAGTGATACTATCGAGCAAAATCACGACATCTTTTCCATGCTCGACCAGCCGCTTCGCTTTCTCGATGACCATTTCAGCCACTTGCACGTGACGGGTGGCAGGTTCGTCAAACGTCGAACTGACAACCTCTGCACGTACAGAGCGTTGCATGTCGGTAACTTCTTCCGGACGCTCATCAATCAACAGGACAATCAAAATCACTTCTTTATGATTCTGGGCGATGCCATGTGCAAGGCTTTGGAGCATCATCGTCTTACCAGTACGTGGAGCCGCAACGACAAGCCCACGTTGACCTTTGCCTATGGGCGTAAGCAAGTCGATAATCCGCGTGGTATATTCTTGCGGAGTGTGTTCAAGCCGTAGCTGTTCTTGTGGATAGAGAGGCGTGAGGTTATCGAAGAGAATTTTCTCGCGCGCGCGTTCTGGTTCTTCGTAATTAATCGCTTCGACTTTGAGAAGAGCGAAATAGCGCTCTCCCTCTTTGGGTGGGCGAATCTGACCAGCAACAACATCTCCCGTCCGTAAATTGAATCGTCGGATCTGGCTCGGCGACACATAAATATCGTCAGGCCCGGGGAGATAGTTGTAATCCGGAGAGCGAAGGAAGCCAAAACCGTCAGAGAGAATCTCCAAGACGCCCTCTCCATAAATGAACCCACTCTGCTCAGCTTGCGCCTGCAGAATAGCGAAGATGAGATCTTGCTTGCGCATGCTCGAGGCGCCCTCGACGTTGAAATCACGGGCAATCTGCGCAAGTTCACCAATCTTCTTCTCTTTGAGCGCCTTCAGATTTAGGCCGGTCTCTTCTTCAAGCGCGACATCTACACGGGCGTCACGTGGTTCGGTCACTTCGTTGTGACTACCGCCATTGTTTCGTGCAGCCGTCCGACCCATAACGGATCCTCCCTAACTAAATTGATACAGTAACTGATAGGACCCCAGCCCTCCCACCACGAAGGGGCCTTGAGTGCGACGCGCAAGACGGGCGATACGACCCGAAGTTAGCTGGAAACAAAAGGCGTTCGCCAGGTGGGGACAGAGCGGCCGGAGAGAAAGTTCTCCGTCTTTTGGAAATTACGTTTTAATGATAGTCGATCCTTTTATCCCCGTCAACAGGAAATAAACGCTGATTTGCCTTTTTTTCTCGTTCAGGAAAACAACAAGTCAGGAGTTGGCGCAAGTCGTCAGGATAAGGAGCTCGTACGCATAGGGGCGCTCTGGAAATAGGATGGAGCACTTCAATCTGTTCGGCATGCAGAGCTTGTCGTGGAAAAGTCTGCAGAAGAGGATCCAGACCTTTTAAACGGCTGTTGTTTCCTCCGTAGACTTTGTCGCCAAGAATAGGGTGCCCAATAGCTGCCAGATGTACACGCAATTGATGGGTGCGCCCTGTTTCTGGAAAGAGACGCAGCAACGAGACTCCAGCTGCCTTCTGTATGACTTGATAACGACTGACAGCGGTGCGCCCGTCATGCATGCGTATAGCCATTTTCTTGCGGTCGCTCGGATGGCGACCGATTGGCAATTCAATTGTCCCAGATGCAGAGCGAAGATAGCCACAAGCGACGGCCGTATATACTTTGTGGACGCGTCGTTCTTTGAAAGCTTGAGATAACCGTTCAAGTGTCTTTTGGTCTTTTGCCACTAGCAAAACGCCTGAGGTGTCTTTATCAAGACGATGAACAATACCAGGACGACAAGTATTTAGCTCTTCACTCCATCCCCAACGAAAGAGTAAAGCATTCACCACTGTACCTTCCCACTGTCCTGGAGCAGGGTGCACAACCACGCCGGGCGGTTTGTTAATAACAGCAAGATACTCATCCTCGTACAAGATCTCAAGAGGAATGTCTTGTGGCGTTGCAGTCATAGGCGCAGAGGCGAGAGGAAGGAATTCGATCACTTCCCCAGCACTGACCAAGGCGCTAGCTTTTCTATTAGTCCCGCCGACCCATACACGTTGCTCGTCAATTAAAATTTTCATCTGCGAACGAGTTGCGTCAGCAAGATGGGCAAGGACGATATCTAAACGTCGCCCGTTACATTCAGCCGGGACAATAAGTCTTCTTCGACAAGCAAAGGAAGAAATGTCATCCATTGGAATTCGAGATCTACTTGAAGGAAGACCATATAGGCAAACAAAAAGAATTAAGGAGAACCATAAGGCAGCTCTGGGCTAGCTAGGACTACAAAGGTGAGAGTAAAGTCTTCGCTTGAGTTGCATCTTCTCGAATCTGTTTCACTAATTCCTCGACAGAAGGAAACTTGCGCTCTCCCCTTAAACGCTCCACAAATCCAACAGAGATGGATTGCCCATACAAATCGGTTGAGAAATCAAACAAATGAGCTTCGAGCGTTTTGCGATCAAGGCCGAAGGTTGGATTTATGCCAATGTTCGCTACGCCAGGAATCATTTGTCCACCAACTTCAACCATGACTGCGTAGACGCCGTTTGGCAATAATAGATCAGCACGAGGACGCAAGTTCGCCGTGGGAAATCCTATCGTCCGTCCACGTTGGAATCCTTTCACAACTCGACCGCGTACTGAGTAGAAACGACCGAGAAAGCGCGTCACTGCGGGCATCTCTCCAGCGCTCAGTAGGGCGCGCACTCCCGTGCTGCTGACTTCTTCTTCATTCGTTTTGATCGGACCAATAATTTCGACCGCGACTCCCGCAGATTGCCCGAGCTGGCGCAGCATGTCAGCACTACCTGCACGATTTCTTCCAAAATTTACATTATGGCCGACAATCACCTTTTCAGCTCTAATAGTTTCGACGAGATATCTCTGCACAAACTCTTCCGGCAAGAGCTGTGCAAAGGAGGGAGTAAACCGTTGTACAATGACTTTCTCAACGCCAAGGGCGGCAAAGGCCGATAATTTTTCTCGCAAGCTACAAATCAAAGGAAGCGGATGCTGAGGCCGTAACACTGTCAAGGGGTGTGGATGAAAAGTCAGAACGATAGCGGTTCCACGACGAAGATGTGCTTCTTGTACGAGACGGCGGAGAATCGCCTGATGACCAATATGCACCCCGTCAAAATTCCCCAGACTCACCACAGGGTGGGGAAAAGAAGGGCAACGACTGATGTGGCGAAGAACCTTCATGCGATCCGGCCTCACTCGTAAGAAAAAAAGAGAAGGCCTATTTTAGCGGAGGGCTTGCAATCGCTCTTTTGCATCTCGTGCTTGTTCGGAGTTGGGGTGATCATTAAGCAGTTTCTGTAGAATAAGGCGTGCGTCAGTTTTGTCGCCAATCTCAATAAAAGCTTGAGCTTGTCGTAAGAGAGCAGCAGGTACTTTGTCACCCTTACGATACTTGAGGACATCATTAAACTCAAGAATAGCACGATTGTAATCTTTTTGACTAAAATAGCTCTCCCCGATCCAGTATTGAGCATCATCCGCCATTTCCGAGTTGGGATATTTACGTTGGAACAAACGGAACTGCTGAACCGCTTTATCAAATTGTTGGTCTTGAAAAGCGCGCAGTCCAGCTCGATATTCATCCTGCACCTCTATCGACTCTTTGGAAAGACCTGGCTCTTCCCTGCTCCCAAGAGCTGCCGTACCTGGAGCAGGAGTAGAGGAAGCAGGGGCAGGGGTAGCGGCGCCGCTAGGAGCCCCAATCACGTCAGTCGGTAATGAGCCGCCGCCATCAGGACGAGTGGTGCTCCCTAAAGCCTGCGGCTGTTCTTCAAGACGGGCCTTCAACTGTTTTTCCACAACAGCAAGGCGGTCTTCGAGCAATTTGATCTGCGGGCCGGTGCCAATCCGCTCCTTAGAAGTACGATCGAGCCGATTGCGTATCTCCTCGACTTCACCTCTAACGTTTTGCACTTCACGGCGTATTTCATCAAAAGAAGCGCGATTATCGGAGGCGATTTGCGCCCGCAGCGTTTCACGCGCCTTTTGCTCAGCTTGCAAGTCAGTCTGGGTTGCACATCCATTCCCCCACACCAGTAGAGGAAAAATCGAGATGATGATTTTGTAGGCGTTTTTCACAGGTTCGTCACTGTTATGTTCAAGACTAGCGAGAGATCAGTAGGAAATGCACGCGACGATTTTTTTGCCAGCACTCTTCGTTGGATTCTTTGCAGAGAGGCAGCTCTTCTCCATAACTAATCGTGGAGAGTCGATCGGACGGAATACCCAAAGATACTAAATAGTCGCGCGCAGCTTTTGCTCGCTTGGCGCCGAGTGCAAGGTTGTACTCAACTGTCCCTCGCTCGTCACAATGTCCTTCGATCTCCACTTTCGCTTGCGCGTTACTTCGTAGCCATCCAGCATTGGTCTGTAAAGTGTCACGCGCTTCGGAAGACAAATCGTAGGAATCAAAAGCGAATAGCACATCGTGGAGAGGACCGCCCTCTCCTCTTCCCTGCATTCGTTCATCAAGACGGCTCCCTGCGTCAGAAGGCATACCCCCAGAAAGATTTTTTTCACCAAGTCCAGATAATCCAGACCCCCCACTCTCAAGACTTGTCTCGCTAGAGGACTGGGGTTTCTTTGGACACCCGGTCAGCGTTACCACCACAAGTAGAGTACAGCTAATCCGCCAACACCACATTCTTAAGATCTGCATTTTTCCTCAGCTTTCCTTCCCTTACGCCGATTACTCCAGGCGAGCCGACCACGCCGGACTAGTATCATCTCCCCCCCCGCCAGTCAATTGTTTAATGCTTCTGCCATCTTTACTTGCAAGACGCAGCCGCCCGCGCGCACTAAACACAAGATATCGACCATCAGGGGACCACGCTGGATCTTCTCCAGGGGCGACTTCTTGAACCCCTTCTCCATTCACTCCGACAGTCATAATGTGAAAACCACCGGATCTGCTGGTATAAGCAATCAGATCTCCCTTCGGAGACCAAGCTGGAGAAGTATTGTAATTCCCCTTAAACGTGAGGCGATGAGCGTTGCTGCCGTCGATATTCATGACGTAAATTTGTGGTCCGCCGCTTCGGTTTGAACAAAAGGCGATCCGCTGACCATCAGGAGACCAAGCCGGAGATATTTCGATGTCTGGGCTATCAGTCAAACGCCGAATTAGCTTTCCTTCTGGAGAAAGGAGGTAAAGGTCCGAATTACCTTCTTGTTCCATACTCACGGCAATCATCGAGCCGTCTGGCGACCAACGACTGCTGTAGCTAACCATAGAATAAAGTCGTGTTTCACGTCCGCTCAGAAGATCGATGAGATAAGGATACGGACCACCTTGTTTATACGAGGAAAAAGTCAGAGCTGTTCCGGAGGGATTCCAACTAGGGCCTAGATTAATACGGTAGTCTTTTGTGACCTGTGTAATATCAGTACCAGTTAAATCCGTCAAAAAAAGTTCCTTTGCACGACCGTTACGATTAGAAACAAATGCAATTTTTGAACTGAAAGGACCCAATTCACCGGTCAGCATCAACATGATTTGGTCAGCAAAGCGATGCGCCATCCTGCGCACATCTTTCCTCTCTCCGCGGTACCGTTTTCCCCCTAATTGTTTACGCTGGGCAACATCAAACAGACGCACTTCAATGGTAAGATCATCGCCGTCCAACTGCAAATTCCCCTTCGAAAGTGCGAGTGCTCCTAGAGTTGACCAATTTTGAAAATTAATTTCTTCAAGCCCAACCCCTCCAGGTCCTTCAATGTAGGCATCGCGATCAATGACACGAAATAATCCGGAAAGATCGAGATCCCGAGCAATCACATCGGCAAATTCATCCCCGAGACGTTGCGACCCGTTACTATTGAGATTTTTGAGCGGGGAAATAGCAATCGGCAACCCAGCACTTCCGGGTTCCGGTACATCGATACGGATTTGCGCATGTGCGAGGGTTCTTTGAAGCGTCAATATTAGAAAGATGCATACCCCTAGGCATATAATCCGCTGTCCTCTCGGTATGTGAACTTCCGGCATAGAATCAGTTTACCCGTCCTTCCCCGCCAAAATTCATGACAATTTTCTGTGAGGCAAATTCTTGTGCATAGCTTTGCGGTGGAGGAGGAAATGGAGCGGATTTCCGCACCGCACGCAGCACGGACTGATCGAACGTGCTATCGCCAGACGATTTCATTAGCTCTACCTCTTGCACTTCTCCATCTGTTTGAATTTTGAAGCTCACCGAAGCCAAGAGTCCCGGCTTTTTCTCCGCGACAATCCAGCTTTCTTGCACTCGTCGCTGCAATTGTTGTGTATACAAAATGAACTCGAGCCCACGTACAGTCCCGCCTCCACCTTGACCGGCATCGCCGCCGTTTGTAGTCGGACTAGAACCTTTGACCTCCTTAGAGCCTTCTCCGCCTCCTTTTGATTGCACTCGAGCTTTTACACGCTCCAACGCCGCCGCAATTTGCCGATCCGCGTCCTCAGCCTGAGGGGCCGCAGCTTGTGTTGGCTTTTCTTCCGCCGCTTTCTCCACTGTTTTGACCGGAGGCTTTTGCGCTTCGGTCTTCGCTATCTCCTTTTCTGATTTCTCAGGTCTCGGCTCAACCTTTTGCGGCTTTGTTTCGGTTGGTTTCGGCTCGGGTTTTTTCTCCTCGATCTTTTTCGGAGGACTTTTCTCAGGTTCAGGTTTTACTTCAGCTTTTTTTGGTTCTGGCTTGGGCTCGGGGGTTTTCACTTCTAGTTTTGGTTCAGGTTTCTTCACTTCCAGCTTTGGCTCTTCAACTTTGGCAACTTTCGACATTTCCGCTTTGAGGTCCGGCTTCTTTATCTCCGGTTTATTCTCTTCAACTTTTACTTTTTCCGGTTCAGGCTTTACCGGCAGTTTCTCAACAAGCTTTTCCTTTTCTGGAATTTTTACCGCCTCTTTCTTCGGGGCCGGAGGAGTAGGTTTGCTTTCTTCTTTCTGGACAGCTTGTACGGACGGTTTCGCTGGCTGCGAAGACGGCGACGATGGCGTGGCAGGCTTCGGGGACACTCCAGACTCTGCTTCAACATGACCGCCACTTTTTCCACCGCTGGGGAGATTGCTTCCTAAGGCTGCGGGGTTCACTAGCTCAACTGTGTAGGCCACGGCGCGAGGGTGCGTCGAGCGAGTCCAATATCCACTGAGCATCCACACGATAGCTGTAACATGCAAAACAGCAGAGAGAAGGATCATTTGGCGGAGTCGCTTGTCCTCGTACGACCCGCCACTCATGCGAAAGGTCATCGCTCTTCTCTTAGAGGTTCGGTCACCATACCAAGTTTATGCACCCCAGCAGTACGTACGGCAGCCATGACTTCAACAACTTTTCCATACGGTACGTTCTTGTCCGCACGCAAATAGACCTGGCGATCAGGTTTCACATTGACGATAGCACCTAATTTTCGTCCGAGTTCTTCCATTTTGATCGGCGCATCATTGAGTTGCACTTTGCCCTCGCGTGTCACCGAAACAACAAGTTGTTCTTCAGAACCGGCTAGAGGAGCCGCAGTCACCTCGGGCAGATCAACATGTACTCCTTGTTGAAGAATAGGGGCAGTCACCATGAAAATCACCAATAACACCAACATCACATCAACGAGCGGGGTGATATTAATTTGTGAAATGTTGTCTTGCTCCTGTTGATCGAAAGCCATGAGCAATCCTCGTTTGTGTCAAACCCAGAAAGTTAAAGAAAGTGACGGTCCGCAATGTTGAGAAATTCAGCCAAGAAATTCTCCATATCAAAAGCAAGCACTTTGACCTGACGAGAGAAATAATTGTAGGCCATCACTGCGGGAATCGCGGCAGAAAGTCCTACAGCCGTAGCGATAAGCGCTTCAGCGATGCCTGGGGCTACCGCTTGAATGCTTGAGGACTGGATCACACTCAATCCTCGAAAGGCGTTCATGATGCCCCACACCGTGCCAAACAAACCGATGAACGGGGCCGTGCTCGCAGTCGTTGCTAAGAACGTGAGCGCCCGCTCTAAGTGTGTCACTTGTTCTCGCATGGCGCGACGCATAGCACGTTCAACATTGTTTACTCCACCTTCTTCCGGGAAGTCTCCTTCACCCGTTGCTGTTTGCTTTCGCGCGCGCGTAATACGCATCAATTCCTGATAGCCAGCGCGAAATACCTGCGCCACAGGACTTTCCTTCATTTCCAAACTCGCATTATGAATAGAGGCAAGATTTTTTGTTTCCCAGAATACCGTCGTAAACCGCTCAGATTCCCGACGCGCTTGACGGATTTGCCGAAATTTATAGAAGGCGATACCCCAACTGACGATCGAAAATCCCAAGAGCAGATAGAGCACCAGCTGCACAAGGGGTCCAGAATGGATTACCATATCTACGACACTGTCTTGTCGTAAAGAAGCCTCGAGTTCAGCGGTTATTGTCCAGAAAAACCAGTTTGACTGCATACACTTGAAGTTACATCGTCACGTTGTCAGTGGGTGAGCAGGTAAGGCCCCAGGGAGAGCTATTTTGTATATAGCAGTAATATCTACAAAAACCCCAGAGAGTCAATTGTCCGCTGGCAAAACGCTCAGCGCCTGACTTCTTCAATGCCCTTCTCAACTTGACTGACCGTGCTCAATCGGAAAAGATGATGGTATAATTCTACACCATCGAGAAGGAACACCACATTATGCCAGTACGAGTAGGAATCAATGGGTTCGGTCGTATCGGTCGTAACCTATTACGCGCTTGCCTTAACGAAACGGGGCTCGACATTGTTGCAATTAACGATATCACGGATGCAGCTACTTTGGGCCATCTATTGCGCTATGATTCTATTCATGGACAATTGAAAGCCGATCTCGCGGTGGAAAAAGATGCTCTCATCCTGAATGGCAAGCGCATGCAAATCCTGCAAGAACGTGATCCCGGCAAGCTTCCCTGGAAGGTGCTTGGGGTAGATCTTGTACTGGAGTGCAGTGGTCTCTTTACTGATCGAGACAAGGCCGCTACCCACCTCACCGCAGGCGCGAAGAAAGTGCTCATCTCCGCCCCCGCCAAAGGTGCGGACATTACCCTTTGCTACGGTGTCAACCATACTGCTTTTGATCCCGCCCAACACCACATCATCTCTAATGCATCCTGCACCACTAATTGTCTTGCCCCAATTGCCAAAGTATTGCATGAAAATTTCGGCGTGAAGCGCGGACTAATGACTACCATCCATTCCTACACTAACGATCAACGCATTCTCGACCTTCCACACTCCGACATGCGTCGCGCACGAGCAGCAGCCATGTCGATGATTCCTACGAGTTCCGGCGCAGCTCGCGCAATAGGAGAAGTCTTACCCCATCTCAAAGGGAAACTCGATGGTCTGGCAGTCCGTGTGCCGACACCGAACGTGTCAGTGGTAGACCTCGTCGCCGAACTTGACAAGCAAACAACAGAAACAGCCATCAATACCGCAATGAAGTCAGCTGCCGAAGGCCCGCTTAAAGGCGTACTGCAATACTGCGACGAAGAACTCGTCTCTACCGACTTCAACGGCAACCCTCATTCCTCTATCTTTGATTCATTGCTCACTAAGGTGATGGACAATAATTTCGTGAAAGTTCTCTCCTGGTACGACAACGAATGGGGCTTCTCTAATCGCATGCGTGATGTCTCCCTCTATATCGGCCAGAGGATCAATTAACCCATGGCGCGACGTCCTCTTATCGCTGGCAATTGGAAAATGTATGGCGGGAGGTCCGAAACGCTTACGCTGCTGTCCGCCCTCAAAGAAAAACTCACAAAAACTATTCTCTCCGATCGCGAAGTTGTGGTGGCGCCTCCGTTTACCAGTTTGACAACAGCAGCACAGTTGTTATTAGGCTCGTCTATTCGTCTCGCAGCACAAAATCTGCACTGGGAGCCACAGGGTGCGTTTACCGGCGAGGTGTCAGGCCCCATGCTAAAAGAGCTAGGCTGTTCACACGTCATCGTCGGTCACTCTGAGCGGCGTCAGTACTGCGGAGAAACAGACGAACAAGTAGCGCGAAAGATCAAGGCTGCTCAACAAAATGGCCTGATACCTATCATTTGCGTGGGAGAAACGTTGGAGGAACGAGAGAGTGGCGCAACAATGACCATCATTGGACGCCAAGTGCGTAGCGCACTCCAAGGACAAGAGAAGTCAGCGCTTCCAGCGCTCGTCCTTGCTTACGAACCCGTTTGGGCAATTGGAACGGGCCGTACAGCCACTCCAGCACAAGCGCAAGAGGTCCACGCTGCTATCCGAGCAATTCTTGCTGATCTGGCAGACCCTTTAACTGCTGACGCCGTGCGACTGCTGTATGGTGGCAGCGTGAAACCAGACAATATCGATGGTCTTATGGCTCAACCAGATATCGACGGCGCTCTAGTAGGCGGAGCAAGCTTGCAAGCGGACTCCTTTACTCGAATCGTCTGTTTCCAGTAAGATACGCCCCTATGTGGTACACATTCATTACGATCATTCACATTATTGTTTGTTTTTTCTTGGCGATTGTTGTGCTCTTACAACAAGGAAAAGGCTCGGATGTCAGTGCTGTGTTCGGCGGTTCGAGCCAGACGCTCTTTGGCAGCTCCGGAGCAGGAAATCTCCTCACAAAACTAACCAGCGCCAGCGCCGCCATCTTTATGATTACCTCTCTCACCTTAACTTACGGAGCAGCAAAGCAGAATACCAAGAGCCTGTTTGACAACGCCCCGGTAAAAACTCCGCCAGCCGCAACCACAGAAGACGCGCCAGCGCCCCAGTCCAGGACTGCTACAGAGCCCCAAAGCTCGGAGACTCCGGCAAAAACAGAAAATGTCGCGCAGCCAGCCAACGTCATAACTGAAGAGCAAAAAGCACGAGCAGTCAACACTCCACAATCTTCTTCAGCAACGGCAGAACCTCAGGACGCAACGGTTTCAGCCACTACTACTAACCAGGCTCAATCAGCGACGCAACCGACAGCTGCAGCAAGCGATATAAAAACCGAAGAGCCAAAGGCGGCGGGAGTTTCCCCCTCAGCCCCAACGGCGCCTGCAAAACCAGAGCATGCCGCTACACCGCACCATCCAAAGCCGCCGACGCCAGCGAAAAAGAAAAACTAGTAGATATTTTCTCCTCCTTTCTGCAGAGCCCTGCTTAGCCCGACGAGACAAACGTCGGGCTTTTCTCCCCTTCGTTCCTTCTCCTGACTCGTCGGTTTGACTTTTTACTCCTCACTAATGATATAATTTTGTAGATGACAGTGTATTGACGATTTATGGGAATCTGCCGATGTGGACCCTAAGCAATAGGGGGAGAAAAGGTACAAAGGGGGGCAACGGCAAGCATGAGAAAAGAGGGACTTTATGGTGCAATGGATAATTGGGTATGGACTGTTTCTTATTGGTCTTTTCGCGGTTTGCACGACAACCTTAGGTCTCACTACTACAATATGGGGATTTGTGACTACCCTCATTGGATGCGTCATCGCTTCGTTGGTTCTCTGGTGGCAGGATGAACACCAATGGAAAAATTCTCCCCCCGCTCAAGAGACGAATAATGCTGCTTCCGCTCCAATGACTACTCGCTCAGACGTACCAGAAACGCACCCAACTCTTCAAAATACGCAGCAACCCCAAGACTGGCTGTCACTCAAAGCAGACGAGTTCGACCTTCTTGCACGATACACCCAAGACCTCACTGAACGGGTCGAAACAATCTATCCTTTGATCGATCGTGATCATATCCACAAAATTGTCTGGACAGTTATGATTGAACTCTTTGGTAAGAGTTTAGAGCCTACTGCGCACACCACCCAGGCATCAATCATCGCCGCAAAAATAGCACGAGCAGCGTAGCGAATCTGTGCTCATGAAGAGACAGTGCTTGCCTGGAATCAGAACGATGTCCGGTCCTACGAATGCGCATTGTTGGCGCTAGTCGTGACGAAGGAATCTTCTACCGAACCGGTTACGTCCGCCACGTCTACAGTCAGATAATCGCGGCACCCAAATACGGGGATAGGTCGCCTTTGCGAAGCAAGCAACGTCCTAGCCGTCGCCACAATCTCATCCACAAGGGCATCAGAAGAAGCAGGGTCGTGATGGGTCAACCCCAACGCCTTCGCACCTACAGCATGCGCTACACGTGCGCAATGATCTGGAGTTCCGTGCCCCCAACCCGCCGTCCGTTGTTCGTACAATTCACGCGTAAATTGCGAATCCATCACTAGCAAATCCGCCTCCCATAGATGCGCCGCAAACCGAGTGGGCAGCCCATCTTGGTTCTCATGATCGGTGACAAAGACAAAAACCTTTCCGCTGGGACGCTCCTCAAAACGGTACGAAATCGTGCGTTCAGGATGATTGCTGCGCTGCATACGGATCACCAGACATTCCGCAAGATCACAATATCTCCCTTGCTTGAACGGGAGCTGAGCCCCTTCCTTAGTCAAGCCCTCAAAAGCGTCAAGACTCAGTATTGTCCGACCCCCTTCTGGGTGAATCACTAACACTGAACCGGAGGGCTGCGGGATATGAACTCCACGGATGTGACTGCCAACTTCTGCTAGTGCGATTGGGAAATAGGGCGGCTGCATGAGCGTATGGTACACTTCACGGGGACCTACGCCCTGATCGTGTGGTCCATACAGGGTAATGGGGACCTCTTTGAGATAGGGAAGAGCAGACAACGCAAATCCCTGCGTGTGATCATGATGGTAATGAGTTTGTAGCAGAGTAACTTCCCTGCCTCCTTGTTGAAGAAAATCACTCGACAGAGGTACGATTCCGGTCCCGGCGTCAATAATCAGCCACTCGCCATCAGGCACACACATAGAGTCGACACGCAGACAAGTAGTATTCCCGCCGTAGCGTCCTTTGCTCGGATGTGCGACTGGACAACTCCCGCGTGTGCCATAAAACGATACTTTCATGGTGACGTTCCTTCCCTCATCAGCTCGCTGGCAAGGCCCTCCACGAGTAATGTACGCCCTCTGGCAGCCGGACTCTCCCTCTCAGCGCCATTTTGCGTATGTGAGAATTTCATTGTATAGCATGGGAAAACAGAAGAGAAATTACCGCACCGGCTTTCGTGAAGAAAATAAGAGAAAGGAAAATTGTTGAAAGGCAGGAGACCCTGACCTTGTTGAGAAAACGAAAGCCGGAGAAAACCTGCGCCTACCACATGACTACCCCGCCATCGATATTGATCGACTGGCCAGTGATGTACGCCGCATCGGGTGTACAGAGGTACGCAATGAATTTCCCGATCTCCTCATCCGAGCCGGGGCGTTTCAGCGGCACCGTCTGACTGATGACCGACTTCCAGGTCTCTCCCCGTCCAAGATCATCCATACGCGAGGTGTCGATAATGCCCGGGCAGACCGCGTTCACCCGGATGTTATGCGGAGCCATTTCCATCGCTAATGCTTGGGTAAATCCTTGAATGCCGAAATTCGACGTGCAATACGCCACCGCGTTCTGCAGACCGCGTTTGCCCGCGATCGACGAGATATTAAGAACCACTCCACCCTGCCCTTGCCTGATGATGACGGGCAACACCGCTTTGCTCATGAGGAAACTACCAGTGAGTTTTATTTGCAGCACCTTCTGCCATAACTCTTCGGACAATTCGAGGAGCGGTACGCGATCAGGTCCACGTGCAAAAGCTGAGTTGTTAATAAGAAAATCAATACGGCCAAACTCTTGGAGCGTTGCGGACACCGTCTG
>JACXTT010000123.1_pt1 | contig 115935 bp, 95 predicted proteins | sample 9270951 | NCBI WGS metagenome assembly JACXTT01 (sample SAMN15532306, study PRJNA645909) | rock metagenome | isolation source: weathered quartz diorite | place: Puerto Rico | collected 2017-06-21 | reverse complement strand
GGGCTTCAACGGCTCTCATGGGTGTATCGCCTTTCGCTAAGGGTTGGGTTGTCATATTCGTTTCAACCCCGATACACCCGCTCTCTACGCTTTTACACAAGAACTCTTACGCCACCGCCGAAAAAGTTTTACATTTCATACTTGACACCCTTTCTGATTTTACTTAGGCTTGCGTCGAGATCAGGCCGATCTGCCCAAACCGAAGTGTGTGTGCCGCAGTTGTACTAGTACTAGTGTAGTGTTTAGCCAAATATTAATTCCTCAAACTCGAAAGTCAGGATCCACGATGAAAACTCCCTCCTTCCAGAATCATAATCGACTGGTGACGTGTAGCCTGGGCGCGATTCTCGCGCTAGCGTGCCTGCCCGCGTCTGCCGGTTTCCTGGATAGTTTCACCACCAAGACGGGCTGGAAAGACACCCTCAACGGCGGCGCCGCCGTCGTGAGCGGTGGCACATTTAATCTCACCTCGAGCGTGTCGCCTTCGGCGTTGACCGCCAGCATCAAAACCAACGTGACGGTGCTGACGACCTCGAGCAACACTTTGGAACTGCGCGTGATCGTCAAGAACCTAGCTCCCGGAGCGCCCGCGTACAGCGGCAACGCCGTGCTGGGCTGGGTGCCCACCGGCGGCGCGCTGCTGGCCAATGGGTACGCCATGGTCGTCGGCGCCACCAATATTCAGGTTTATAAAGACGCGACCGTGATCTACTCGACCAACAGGGCTTCGACGCCCATCGCGCCGGCCGATCTGAGCCGCCTGATCCTGGTTCTGCGCATGAACAACGCCAGCCCCGCCGAGTTGGGGGACGTTACCGCCAGCCACGTGCGGGTCAGCGTCTATCGAAATGTCGATGCGACGGGCGGCTCCAGCCCGAACCTGTTGTTCGAATGGAATGTGCTCGACCCGGGCACGTTTGAGCTTGGGCCAGGCAACGCCGCGGTGGGATCGATGAACAGCGCCTCGGGCGCCACCGCCTCGACGGTCAGCTTCGATGACCTCCAGGCCTATGATATCACTTATTTCCCGCCCGCGACCAGTACGGTGCTCGACGATTTCTCCGGCCCGCATTCGCCCTTGTACAGCGATTTCCTCCCGGGCGGCCCTTTTACGACGATTACCCAATCCGGCGGTGTGCTCCGAATGGATATTAACCTTCCCCAGGTGGTTAACGTGATCCTCGAGGGCACCAAGCTCAACTCGCCGACGTTCCGGATCGAGGATGGGGTGCGGGTCGAGGCCCGGATCAAGGTGGTGGACCAGGGCGTCTCCAATCCTATCGCCAATCATGATAACAATCCGCTGAGCGGCATCGCCATCTTCGGCTATTTCCCGGATCCGGGCAACCAGGACTTCTCGTCGCTCTTCGGGTACTTCCTGGTGGCGGGTTCGATGTGGACGAACAACACTTACAACGGATTAGTCCCGGCGATCGCCAAGGACTCCGGTTACGTGTTCGCTGGAAAGTCGGCCAATCAGTTCTGGGTCGATGCCAGCTTTTATCCCAGCTACGGGCCCGGCGCGCAGTATGTCTCGACCAATGTCGAGTTCATTCAAATCTTCACGGGTGAGGGCAGCAACATCCGCATCGAGCAGCGCGTCGAGGACTTGAGCAAGGACGTGAACGATCCGAACCGGATTGTTTACCAATTTGCGCAACTTGACGCCAATTTCGGCGGCACGCCCGCCTACACGGCCCGCGACGGAACGTTCGCCCTGATTAACTATCGCGCGCGCGGCGGCTCGGTCAACAACAAGGACTTCGGCTATGTCATTTGGGACAACCTGGTGGTGGGCCAAACCACGCCGATCACGCCGCCGCCAACGATCACGACTAATTTCCCCGCTTCAGGCGCGGCCTTTGCTGATACCAACACCGTCCTGTTCAAAGCGACCCATCCCAGCGCCGTGCCCACCAACAGCATGGTCCTGACGCTCAATGGCATCCGGTACACCAATGGCGCTCCCTTTAATGGCAGTTTCTGCAAAGTCTTCTCGTCCCAAGCGGGATTTCAAACGAATATGACTCTGTTGATGACCAACCTGCCCCCCGACACCTTCTTTTCGGGCACCATCTCGGCCACCAGCGACGGCGGCAAGAATTCGACGCAGCTTATCTCGTTTGACACCTTCCGGACGGATCACTCGATCGTTGTCGAGTCCGAAGAATACAACTTTAACAACGGCAGCTACATCGATCCGAACGCGCTGTTGATCCAGGAAGGCAACACCTTCGGCTGCTCGGGAGTCGGTCCCAATTACAGCGGCTGCTCTTACAATGGCCAAATCGGCACCGAGGGGGTCGATTTCCACGATGCCCAGACTTCGCTGCCGAACGTCGAAGGCGAAGCAGTCTTCCGCACCGATGATCCCGTCCGGACCAGCAATTCCACCGACACTCCGCGCAAGAAATACACCGACGCCGGCGGCATTGCCGCCGGATACTATGAGGTCATGGTCGGTGGAAACAACCGCGAAATCAACAGCGGGGATTGGCTCAATTATACGCGCAATTTCCCCGCAGGCACCTACAATATCTTTCTGCGCGAATCGACTTATTCGGGCGGTAATCCGCTCTTCCTGCGCCAATCCCAGGTCAGTCTCAACAAGGTCACCAGCGATCCGACCATGCCCAGCCAGACCACGTCGTTACTCGGGACATTCTTCCAACTCTCGGACTCGGCAGGTGATACCGGAATCGATCAACAGCGCACGGTGCCGCTGACCGATTCCTCCGGCCGGTTGCTGACCGTGCGCCTGGGCGCGCCGCCGACGACCCTGCGCGTGAGCCAGGACCTGGTTCGCGCTCGCAACGGCGGGCAGGTCAACCAAAACTACCTGGTCGTGGTGGCCGTGCCCGATCCGGGTACGCTGCGGCCATACGTCACCTCGGTGTCGCCGCCGGCCAATTCGGTGTCGCGCATCGCCCCGGTCTCCGACCTCACGCAGGCCGTGATCGCCAACCGGGACACGACGGTCGATACGACGAAGATTGCGTTCAAGATGAACGGGGTGACGACGGCCGTTACGGTCACGCCCACGGCCAGCGGCGCGACGGTGGCCTGGCCGCTGTCGGCGACCCCGGCGACGCCGATCATTTCCAACACGTTGAGCTACGCCGATAGCCAAAACGTTACTCAAGTGGTTTCCTGGACCTACAGCTATCCGTTCCTCTATGCCAGCAACAGCTTGCCGCTCGGCTTCCTGGCGTCGCGCGGCATGACCAATCGCACCGCCTGGACTTACAACAATGGCAACAATCTGGGCAGCGCCCTCTCCCGCGCCGAGCAGCAGTTGTCTGTCCCGCCGGCAATCCCGTCGGACATCTACAACGAATCCGTCATCTCGATGATGAACTGGGATGATAATCAGTGCGCCACCGCAATGCTGCCGCCGGGCGTGACCTGCGTGCCGGGCCTGGAAACCGGCGGTCCCTACAACAACATCGCCACGGAGACCAGTGGCTACATGCAACTGACGGCCGGTGTCCACCGGTTCGTGGTCAATAGCGATGACGGATTCCAGTTACGCTCGGGCACAACGATTGAAGACCCGACCGCGACGGTCCTGGGCTTCAGCGACGGCGATACGTTGTCCGGCACTTTCGATTTCAACGTGCAAGCCGATGGTCTCTATCCCATGCGCAACATCTGGTACGAGAACGGCGGTTATGCCGATTACCACCTGTCGTCGCGCGACTTGTCTGGGGTGAACGCCGACGCGATTCTCAACGATCCGGGCAATCCGGCGGGCGTGGTGCCGGTGTTCCTGCCGACTACGACCGAGGTTATCCTCTACGCGTCCTCGAGGGCCAACGGGACGTATCAAGCGGCTTTTTCGACAGTAGATTCGAACGCCAAGACCGTGACAGTGGCGCAGTCGGGTGCAGCGCAGTATTACAAGCTCAACAATCCGGCCGATCCGAGCAATCCGAACAAGCGCCCCACTATCACCAACGTGAAGAAGGTCGGTTCGAACATCGTGATAAGCTACCAGATACCCCCATAAAGGGATAAAGCGGTTCTACGCACGACGGCCGGCCCTTCTGGGCCGGCCGTTTCTTTATTGTGGTAGGGCGCGTTGTCCTCAACGCGCCGCGTATCTCATCATAAACCGGCGCGCTGGGGACAGCGCGCCCTACCTATCTGGCGCCATGGCGTCCGCGGCGAACTCTTCCGCATTGCATGACTCCCTAATATCCAAGTCTCGGTGGTAGCCTGTCCGCGGGCCGATATACCCAAGGCCAATCCTCCGGTCGTTCACACAGTCCTTTGCGCACGGGATTTTTCTCGGTGTACTCAATTTTCTCACTTTCCTCGTGGTGATCGCGCAATCGATGATCGAAGAAATCCCTCTGCCAGGACACCTTGTGGAACCGGGCGAGAAATTTCTTCCACTGAGAAACGGCATGTTTCATTCCCGGCTCGCGTGGAAAGGTGATGATTGCATGGACATGATCGGGCATAAGCAGCAGCAACCGACAGTGCCAGAGCAGGTGCTCGTGATAATAGGCTGCGGCTTCGAGGACAGCATCGCCAGTACCCGCACGGCAGAGGTGATTGTAATTTTGCGGCTCGCAGTCAATCGTGATGAAGAAGAAGCTCCCCTCAGCGACCCATTCTGGAATCTCGTGCGGGAGACGTTTGCGCACGGCACGTTCCATGTCCCCGCGATAACAGCACAGCCATCGTGATGGCAAGCACGAAATGGGTAGGGCGCGTTGTCCTCAACGCGCCGCGTTGGTAGGGCGCGTTGTCCTCAACGCACCGCGTTGGTAGGGCGCGTTGTCCTCAACGCACCGCGTTGGTAGGGCGCGTTGTCCTCAACGCGCCGGCTAATGATAAGATCGACGCGGCGCGCTGGGGACAGCGCGCCCTACCTATCTTGCGCCCTATCTTCTTCCCCGCGCTTTCAACACCCGCGCCAGGTTTCTCGACGCCACCGGATCATCCGGGTTAATCCGCAACGCCGCACGGCAATGCAGCTCGGCCAGATCCAATTGCGCTCTCCGGTAATAGATTAGACCCAGACTCCCCTCGGCCTGATAATCATCCGGATTGATCCGCACGACGTTTTCGAACGCCTGCTGCGCTTCGACCATCCGATTCTGTCGCAAATACACAAATCCCATCTCGTACCAGGCTTTGTCGTAATTCGGGTCGGCGCGGACCGCCGACTGAAAATGGTCCAGCGCCTGTTGCACCTGGTTGAACAGGAGCTGCGCGCGGCCCGCCTTGGTGTGGGCTTCGGCATTCGTCGGATTTCCCTTCAGGAGCGTTTCGTTGTAATCGATGGCGAGGTTTCCCAGGTGCAGATAAAAATCCTGTTCGAGGATCGTCCGGTCGCTGGCCTGGCACGGCAAAAGTTGAAACCAGAGTTCGGCCATTTCGTCGGTCGTTTGCGAACCATGCCGGACGCGTCTGGGCGGCTGGCTGGGATTGCGAACGTTGTTGGTCGAGTTGTCGAAGGTCCAGCGCATCGTCAGTGTCGTGCCTTTGGGCAGAAATATCGGTTTGGCGTAGCGGAACTCGCCCTGCCAGTTGAAATCCCAATCTTTGATCAGCAACAGCTCGCGGCGAGCTCCACCGGGCAGACGGGCGGAACCTTCGACACGTTTGCCCAGGTAATGCGCATGCGGCCCGACGCCAATCACGTTTACGTCGATCGGCAGCGTGTAGGTGTCATCAACGGCGTAATCGGCGGCGCCGGGCGGAATATCGATGCGCAGCGCGTTGAGGTTGATGCGCACCGGCGAATTGGTCGGCGCCTGCGACGTGAAATAAAAGGCGACGGCGGGCTGCACCGGCTCAGGCTTGCCGCTCGGATGCAGATGCAACTGCAAGACGAGATCGGTGTTGGGTTCCAACGCCCAGGCCAGCCCCTCCGGCCCCATCTGCGGTTCGCGCCCGGGTTGCCAGCTCAGGAACTGGCCGCCCGGCATGATGGCCGTTTCCGGCAGAAACATCCCGTCGAAGCCCGGCGGATTAGCCTTGGCGGCTTGAACGCGGCAGACACGCGTCGGGTCCACCTCCACAAACGCGTGGTGCACCACTTTCCAGTTACCCGGCACAAATTCGATGCCCTGCACGTATTTGCGTTCGGTCAACGGGATCGGCACGACCAGGTTGTGATAGACGTCTTTGCCTTCCGCCGGGAGCATGTATGGCGCCGCGACTTTCACAACCAAATCGGGCGTGCCCAGGCGCCAGCCTTCGGTCCATTTCGGCAGCGGCGGCAGATCGGCCGCGGCGCCTTCCACAGCTCCATCGGCCACCCATTGGCGGATGACGCCGATCTGTTCGGCGCTCAAGCTGCGGTCGTGGAGGAACTCGGCGACGCCTCGTTCCGGCAGCCACGGCGGCATGTACCGTTTCTCGACGACTTCGCCGATCTGTTTTGAGCGTTTCTTGACGTCGGCATAGGACAGGAGGCTGAAGGGCGCGGCCTGGCCGGGGCGATGGCAACCGGCGCAGCGCTGGAACACAATCGGCGCGACGTCTTTGTTGAAGGTGAGCGTGCCGACCGCCCCCGCGCAGGACCCGAGGAAGAGAACGAGGACGAGGAAGATTAGAGAGAGCAGCAGCAACGAGCGGGACTGACAATTCATTCGCGTGGAACATAGGATGGGAAAATGGCCCACCGGTCAATGCGCAACCATCGACTCCACCTGAAGCGCGAAGTCCCGCCCCGCGGGAGAGTGCGCCCGGCTTGTCCACCCTCTCCACCCTCCGCAGTGCTGCTACGGAGGACGGGCCGCCGCTTTCCAACGACCCACCACGCACAACAGCGGGAGCAAGCTCCCCGCACTCCAAACGCTGCCGCGATTCCGCCTGCAGATGCTGCTGATTGCGCTTTAATTGCTAGCACACCGGCTCTACAGTGCGCGTCCATGGACGACTACTTGCCGGCGGGACCGGCTAGCTTCTCGCTCCGGCCGGTCGTCAACAAAGACGTTCGCCATAAACTCCCACCTAAAGACTGGCCCCACGCGCCAGTCCATCGGCTAACTGAGCACGGCATCTACATCGTCACCGCGGGCACACTGCACAAACAGCGCCTGTTCGACACGCCTGCCAAGCTCGATTTGGTGGAGAGGATGCTATTGTCCATTGCCAGGGAATGTGTCTGGCAACTCGAAGCCTGGGCGGTACTCGCAAACCACTATCACTTCGTAGCTCGGGGCGCGCCGGATTCGGCACCCATGAGCGAGTTTCTGCGGGAACTGCACTCGCAGTCGGCCATCGAACTCAACCGGAGGGACGGGATTGAAGGCCGCGCGGTGTGGTACAACTTTTGGGACACGCGGCTGACCCACCAACACTCCTACCTGGCGCGACTCAACTACGTCCATCAAAACCCGGTAAAGCACGGATTAGTGCCGGTCGCCAACCAGTACCCGTGGTGCTCGGCGGCATGGTTCGAGCGCACGGCCTCTGCCGCTCAGGTCAAAACGATTTACCGCTTCAAAATCGACGCCGTCAAGGTAGAGGATGATTTTTGAAGGCGCGACTTCGCACGGGCCGCCTGATGCGCGAGGCGTTTGGAGTGCGCCCGGCTTGCCGGCGCTTTCCAAAGACCCACCACGCACAACAGCGGGAGCAAGCTCTACGCACTCCAAACGCTTAGCGCGGTCCGGCTCCGAGTAGCACACCCCACCTTGAAGTTGTGCCGAGCCACGGCGGAGATTATCCTGCCGAACGCAAACCGCCCTGTATGCCCGACGCTGTCCAACCAACACCCGCCCCGCCCAAAAAACGCCGCCTGTGGTTCCGCGTCGCGCGCGCTTTTCTCGTTCTCCTCCTGCTCCTGGTCGCGCTCATTTATTTCGTCTATGTCCTGCCGTTCTGGGGCGTGCCCTTCAACCAATCCCGTCATGGCCGCGTGCCGCTGACTCCGCCTTGGGCGCTCGAATGCTGGCTGTGGGAGGATGACGTCAACACCGAGGCCTACGTCAAAGAGCTGCTCGAAGGCTACGCCACATACGACATCCCCGTGCGCACCATCCTCATCGACAGCCCCTGGAGCTGGCGCTACAACGATTTCAAGGTCGATGAATCCCGCTACCCGGAGCCGGAGAAATTCTTTCGCGGCTTGCAGGACCAGGGCTACCGGGTCGTCCTCTGGATGACGTGCATGGTGAACAGTTTCAGCAAGGACACCAAGATTACCGACTCGCGGGAGTTCTTCGAGGAAGCACGTTCCAAGGGCTACCTCGCGGGCGGCGGCTATCAGTTCCGCTGGTGGAAAGGCCGGGGCGGGTTCATCGATTACAGCAATCCCGACGCGATGAAATGGTGGCAGGGCCTCCAGCAGCAGGTGCTCGATTGGGGTGTGGATGGCTGGAAACTGGACGGCTGCGACACCTTTTTCTCCGGCCACATCGGCAAGCTGCCGGTGCCCTTCAATCGCACGCATTCGGGCTGGATGACTACGCGCCAATACATGGATCATTATGCCCGCGATGAGCTGGCGTTCGGCCAGAGCCAAAATCCGGAGTTCGTCATCATGGTGCGAGCCAAAGACCAGCCCTGGAGCCATCCGGAAGGTTTTTCCCCGCTGGACGCCGCGACTGTCACCTGGGTGGGCGACAATCGGCACACGTGGAATTACAAGCAACGTGGCCTCGAGGGAGCCCTGACCGACATCCTCGACAGCGCACGGCTCGGCTATTGCGTCATCGGCAGCGACGTGGCCGGTTACCACGGCCGCAGCAATCCCGACGACGTCGGCCCTGCGACGGCCGCGCTGTTGGCTGGGTGGAAATCGAAGGCGAAAACTGGAGTGCGCCCGTCCTCGGGCGCAGCAACGTCCCAAGGAACCAGCGGGCGGGACGACTCCAGCAGATTGAATCCACCCGAGTCTGCTGCGCCCGAGGGCGGGCGCGCTCCTCCGAGCGACGAGTTCGGCACGGCCGCCGGCAAGGACGAGATCGCGCCTAATATATATATACGCTGGGCCGAATTCTCGGCGTTCTGCGGATTCTTCCTGAACGGCGGCCACGGCGAGCGCCGGCTCTGGAAACGTACGCAGCCGGAGCTGGAGATCATCAGAAAATTCTCCTGGCTGCATACCGAGCTGGTGCCATACCTGTACTCGCACGTCGTGGCCTGCCACAACGGCGGGCCGCCCCTCATGCGGCCGCTGCCCCAGGGAAAATTCCACTACATGTTCGGCGACGATTTCCTGGTCGCTCCCATTCATGAGGACAAACTCACACGCACGGTCGAGCTGCCGCCCGGCAAATGGCGTTACCTCTTCGACGACCGCAACATGCTGCCGGGTCCGGGGCAGGTCACGCGCGATTTCCCGCTGGACGAATACCCGGTGTTCGTCCGCGAGGGCGCGGTCGTGCCGTTGAAAGTCACGCGCGCGTACACCGGGCTCGGCGACCAGGACTCGGCGGGATTCACCACCTGGCTCATCTATCCGGCCGGCCAAAGCGAGTTCACCTTGTGGCATCCTGAGAGTCATCCCAAGCCCCAGTCAACCACCGTCAAGGTGGACGGGACGAGGCAGCTCGGGATCGAGTTTTCGGGTAAGCGCGAGCCGCACATTCTGCGGATTCTGGCCAAGCAAAAGCCGTCGAAGGTAACCCTGGACGGCGCGGACCTGGCCGAGGGCGCAGCCTGGAAATTTGACGCCACGGACCAGCGGTTGATTATCAAGACGCGCGATTACACCGAAGGAAAATATTTAGTTTTCGCCAAGTAAACGAGACGGAATTGGGGTTCGCGAAGCTGTTTGGGTTTTGGCTCAAAACCCCGTAGGGGTGGCCTGTTTATAGTTACGGAGAACCACAAATTATTCTTTTTGTTTTGCGGCGGCCCCGCCCATTCTGCCCTTCCAGGCGAACCCAATCCAATTCGGCATCGGGAATGGGCGGGGCCGCCGAAAAACAAAAAGCAAAGAAGGGGTTGACGGTTCACCCTATAAACAGGCCACCCCTACGGGGTTCGAACCCATCCTCTCACCGCAGGCACGGACTTCACACGCTCCATCTTACATATTTTCGGAGGACGGCCTTGACCTCGCGCAGCAGGTCCAACTGAGCGAAGCCTTCGTAGGTCCCGTCGTGGGGCCAGATACGCACCAGGCCCAGCTTGTCCCGGTTCCGAAACCAATAAGCCACTTGCTCGACGGCGGCCTGCTCGAGGTCGTCTGGCAACGCCGTCTGGCCCGCGCCCGGCGTCGCGCCGGGCAACACGTAGCCGCCGGTGTAGGTGATTCGGGCCAGGTTGAGTGTTGAAAGTTGAGGGTTGAGGGGCCGGGCCAAAGAGACGACGCATTGGCCGCGCATGAGAAACTCGACCCCGGTTTGTTCGCTCCAACCATCCACCTCGTTGGATTTGATTTCGAACTTGCTGACGCTTTCGATCGGATAACACGGTGGCCGAAGCTCGATTTCATCCGCGTCGAATTCGTGCAGGGCATTCACCGTGCGCGCCAGCGCGCGATTGCACTCGTTATCGAAGCGCGCGCTGATGGCCTTGATTGCGTTGGTGAGCAACGCGTCGTAGTCAGTGACCGTCAGGGCGAGACGCACCTTAACGGTAGTTAATTGAGTGAGCATGAAACTATGTGGTTAATTGCTGAGCAAAGGAGCTGAGTGAGGGGGTGAGAATCCGAAACCCGAAGGCCGAAATCCGAAGGAAGATCGAAGTCCGAAGCTCGAATCACGCTTTTGCATGGTTATTCGATTACACGAGCCCATTGCGAGTTTGGGATTTCGCGTTTCGGATTTCGGATTTTCCAGGCGCCCGGCGCGAGTGGCCCCGCGCCGGGCCGGTTCCTCAGTACGCTTCACGCACTTGTCCTCCCTAGCTTCAGCGACGGAGGATCACGTCTTCTCAACTCGCCGCAGTCAACAGCGCCGCCGTGGCGTCCACCGCCGCGTAATCGAAGTCGATTTCTTCGATGAAACGCACGGCGAGTTGGTCGTTGGCGAACCAGACGTGTTCGCTGGTGTCGATGCGCGGGCTGCCGTGTTCCCCCATCCACCAGAAAGAGAGCGCGCCAAATACCGCTAGCGGACTGTCGGCCGCCGCGCTGGTGCCATACGGCGTCAGCACGTCCGTCCACACGATGGGATAGCCGTCCAGGAGCGCGCTGCCGTCGGAAAGCCGCTGATAGACGTTCGGCTCGGCCGCCGTCCGGAATGTCGGCAGTTGCGTTTCCCAGGTGCTGTCGAGGTAATAGCTCGAGAGCCGGCCGTTGAGGGCCGCTTTGTTCACCTTCGTCCGCAGGGCGCGGAAATCGGCCAGCACCGCGTCGCTCGGTTTAGTCTTGGTCGCCGCCAGCACGACGGTCTTGGAATTGTCGCGGGCGACCTGGAGAATGCCCTTGACCGAATCGTACGTGGCGGAGCCGTCCGCCAGGAAACCCCAGTTGTCCTCGGCGCGGGCGAACTCGACGGCGCCATAGCGGGCGAGGAACTGGCCCATCGCGACAATACTTTGCTCGTCGATTTCGCGCGGCAATCGGACAACGCCGCCGATCTTGTGCGACTCGAGCGACGCGAAGCTCAACGTCGGCGATTTCTCGCTGAAAGCGGCCGACATGGCAATGGCGCTGAACGCGGGTCGCGTGCCCATCCGGGCCGGCCTCGACGTTCCCAGGCCGATGGGATAGGGAAACATCCGGCGGCGCACGACGCCGAAGTCGCTGATCAACTCGCGAATCTCGCCGCCGTACTCGATCGGCAGCGGAATGTCGCTCGTGGTCAGGGCCGCTTTGGCCGTCACGCCAAGCGATTCGCGGGCGAACCCGACCAGGGCATCGCGCTGCGCGGATTGCGAGGCGAGGGCCTCGAGCTTGCCGCTGCGCTCGCAGTGCAGGATGAAATGCGCCGACAGTTGCCGCGCGCAATCATCGCTCACCAGGCCGGGAGTGCGCACGCGCGACGGCTGACTGGCGCGCGCCGCCAGCAAGCGGCGCACGTCGGTCATCTGCTGTTTCAAATGTGCGCTTTCATCCTGGAGCGCCCGGAACGTCGTGGGCAACCCTTTGAGCTCCGCCCAGCCGCCCTTCATTTCGCCCAGGATTCCCTGGAACTCCTGGACCTGCTCTTCCGTCAGCACCAGGGGAGCGGCCGCCAGGGCCAGCACGGTGCCAGTCCAAAGTCCAACGTCCAAGGTCCAAAGTCCGAGCGCCAGCACAGTCAGCAGCGCCAGGCCGACCATGGCCGGAAGATGGAGGATTGAGGATAGAGGATCGCCGGAGACCGGCTCCGGTTTCCCGCGCGAGGTGCGCGAACGATTATCATGAGTTTGTCTATTAGCTACTTCGTTTTGCTTTTTCATTTTGTCTTGATCTGTTTGGTAATGAATGGATGCTCGCTGAACCATTCTCCGTTGTATTCGCGCCTCACGTTTTACGTTTCACGTTTTGCGTTCCACGCATCACATCCCGTATCGCGCGCGCGAGCTGCAGCCACTGCGCTTCGTAGCCGCGGACACCGAAAGCGCTGGTCGTGGTGTCCGGCACCGCCAGGTGGCTGCCAAAAGCGAGTTGAGAGTTGGGAGTTGAGAGTTGAGAGCGGTTTCCCTCTCCTTGGGGAGAGGGTAGGGGTGAGGGGAACTGTGGCTTCGAATCGCAAAGAGTTCTCAGCATGTCCAGCAACTCCTGCAAATCTGATTTCTGAATCGCGCCGGCCTTGAGGCCGAGTTGGAGGGCGTTGGGATTGGCAGGAATGCCCACGGCGGAGACTTCAAGGAGCTCCTGTTCGAGGTAGCGGCGGCGGTAGTTCCGAGTCGGGGATGACGGGTGTCGAGTGTCGGGTATCGAGGAGCTGATACGATGCGGACTGCCCCCTCCCTCGACTCCCGCTTGCCGCGCCGAAGCCTCCACGCGAAGGCGGGACCCTCGCCCCTCCACTCCCTCGCCATCCTCCCAGCGTAGCGGGATGAAGCCGACGGAGACGGCGTTGAGGAATTTGCCCTTGTAAAGCGCATAGGCAATCCGCGCCATCGGATTGGCCTCGGTGGCAAATTGGATGCGTTGGAAAAGATAAGTTGATAGTGGAGCCGCCGTCGCTCCGCTATGGCGGGTCAAGGAGTTAAGAGTTGAGAGGGGACGAGAGCGAACTTCGGTGATGAGGGCGCGGCCGAGGGTGAAAATGATATCGCCGTACTGGTGCGCGTTTTGAAAGACGGGATTGCGGCGATAGGACTCGAGCCGCCAGCCTGCGGCGGAGATGATCTCGCCGCAACGGTCCAACGTTTCATCCGAGGAGATGAAGTCGAGCACCGCGTAGCCGACGACGTTAGTCGGCGGATTCTCTTCTGGGGAAAAGTCAGCGCAATCCGGTGCTCCTGGACCAGAGGAGATCAGCGCCGACTCACGTCGGCGGCCACGATCTGTGACGAGTGCTTCATCGGCAGGTTCTGAGATTTCGACGTGCATGGTCGAGCGCACGCCCGGGCGGCCGTCACAAAGCGTCACGAGGCGGTCGCCAAAATCGGCACCTGCTGACTGCTCGGGAAATGAGATTTCAATTTTGTTTTTCATAAATCACTCGTTGGTTGTGGGGGACTGGGCCGGGACGATCGCCCGTCGGATTGGCGCCGCCTCGGCCCTGGCGGCGTCGTTGTAAATCGAGCGAATTCGCTCGGCCAAATGCTCCGATGTCTCATGAGCGGCGACTCCCGCCGCTAACGAGGCAGACAGGAGCCCGTGAATTGTTCGAACCTGCTCGAGCAGTAATTCGCGGAATTGTTTTGCTTCAGCATCGCTCGTTTCCGGCGGCAGATTGATGGAGGCCACATGGGCCGCTTCGTTCGCCTGGTCGAGCGGCTCCGCCGGCAACGCTGGGCCGCATTGGCCGATTCTGGCGAGCGCGCGACCGCGCTGTTCGAACAGGAAACGCCGCGCCTTGCTTCTCAGTCTTGGATCCCATGCGTCACAATCGATCGGGCATGGTGTCGTCTCATTCCCGGCCAGTTCCTCAGAGTTCGTCAGAAGCGGTTTCACCTCCTCCAACAACCTCCACATCAGGTCCACCGCCCCATCCGCTTCCGACTTTGGACTTTGGGCTTTGGACTTTGGACTGTCTTCTCCGACCTCGGTGAGCTTAGACGCCACATATCCACGGTCGCCCCATGGCAAGCGGCGGAAGCCGAGATCGAGCACGCGATTTAGCTCATTGAACGGTACGCCCATGTCGAACACCGAGCGCGCCGTCGCCATGCGGTCCCGCTGCGCCTTTTGCAGGATGGGCAGGCTCTCCAGGTCGAACCAGCCGACCGCGCCCGGGTCGAGGCTCTTGACGGTAACGTCCTCGCCCGCTTCCAGCCGGCGGCACAACGGCGCGATGCGATGTTCGATGAAATTCAGCCGCGCCCCGTCCATCACGTCGTACTTCGCGTTGTCGGTGGTGGTAACGATCTCTTCCGGCACGCCGAACGCCGCACAAATTTCCGCGCGGGAAAATCGGCGGTTCTCGAGGAACTGCAGGTCGCTGCTCGAAAGCTGGGGCTGTACGATCTCGGTCGTGTTCCACAGCAACAGCGGCTCGTTCGCCGTGCCGGCCCGGCGCCGTCGTTGGCGCAACGCCGCGTGAAGCTGCTCGCGTTGATCCGGGCCGAGTTGCTCCTGCGCCCGGACGATCAACCCGAGATCGCCGTTGTTCTCCATGACGCCTTTCATGAACGCGCCTGCGGCGAAATCCGTCTCCGCGGCCAGGCCGGCGACGCGCAACGGCGCCAGCCCGCGCCAGAAATTGAACGGGTTGGGCAATTTCTCGAACCACACTTCTTCGGGGAGGAAGACCTGGCTCGCCAGGGGCGTGCTTGCGCCAAACCCGGTATAGCGCCAGCCGATGAGCTGGTGGTCATCGACGATGTGCTGGAAGCAGGAGGGATCGGAGATTAGGACGGACTGCAGGCGACGGGTCGAGGACGAGGACGAGGGAGAATCAGAATAGATGGGGATGCGGAAGCATTCGCCACGCAGCATCAGCCATATAATCCGCAGCTCCCAATATTGGAACCGGTCGATCTGCGGATGCGGATAGTTGTAAAAATTCACCAGTGGACCGCGCGTGATCAGATTTTCCCGGCCTCGTTCCCCGCTGGATAACAGGAAGGGAATGTTGCCGATTTGCTCGGCCAGGACATTGATCGCCCGATAGACCCAGACGACTTGTTGATAGGCGTTTGACAAGGTGAGCCCGCCGCAGCCCGAGTCGCCGCCGGTAAGCCATAGTTCGCTTTCGGTCGGGACAGATTTGGTCTGAGGAACTTGTTGGGAGCGCGAAATGTTAAAGCCGAAGAGTTTCATGGGTTTGGGATTGTCATTTTTCTATCCAACCATTGCACAAACTTCGTCCGCAGCGCGCGCGGCGTGTTGTCGCAGGGCCTTGGCCCAAAAACGGTCGCAGTGACTGTCGGGGCTTTCGCCGAGGAATCGGATGTTGCCGCTGAGGGTGACTTGCTTCTTGATACCGCGCAGGTCGGCCCTCAGTTTGTCGTCGGAGACCAGCCGCACTTTGCGCTCCTGGAGAGCCGTGCGCAGGCCAAAGGCTAACGCTTCCTTGACCGGCGCGGTGAAAACGATGGGCTCAAGTTTCCAGCCAAAATCTGCGCGCGCTTCCTCAGCCAGTTGCAAGCCCAGGCCGGTGGCGTCCAGGCAGCAACGTTTCACCTGCGGCAAGCGCAACAGCCGATACAATTCGGATTTGATCTCGGAAAACGACCGGTCCTTGAGCTCGATTCGGACCCGGTCCCAGACGACGTCGCCGATTCTTTCGCCCAGGTCGAAGACGCAGAGGTCGTGTTTGCGCGCCAGATCGACGCCGAGGAAGAAGGAGGAGGAGCGAGTAAGCGGAGGAGTAGGAGTAAGAGCAGGAGCGGGAGCGGGATTGGAGGATTGCGAAAGGATGTGAAGAAGCTCATCGACCGAGAGCAGGCGGAGGCCGGGCTCTTCGCAGGAATTGAGCATTTCGAAGCTGATGAACGCGGTCGATTCATCGGCCGGGACGCAGCAGTATTCCTGAAGCCATTGTTCTTCATCGATGCACTCGGCCCGCTGCCGCGCCAGCCAGGCCGCCCGTGATTCGTCTCGCCCGGCCTTCTCATTGATACGCTCGACCAAACCCTGCCCGACCGCCGTTTGAATCGCGACGGTGTGGAGGGACCAACCCATCGGGTTGCCGCGCTGTTTGATGTCCGCCAGCAGGCTGTGAAACACTGTGCCGATTCCACGATGGGTTGAAATGATTGACAGTGTGCCGCCCCATTGAGTCACGGGCTTGGCGACGGCATAGAGCATGCGCTGGTCCCGATGCAGCGCGAATTCGTCGAGCTTCACATGGCCTGTTTTGCCGACGATCGCGTCGGGACTGGACGACAGCGCGTAGATGCTTGAGCGCGTGGCAAACGAGAGCACCTGGACCTTGACGGCCTGGCCGTCCCGCCGCGTGAATAGTTGTTCGCCCCAATCGTGCGCGGCGCAATCGAGCACCTTGGCCCAATGTTTGCAGTAGCGGATGTATTCCTTGGCCTGGACCTCGTCGCGCGACATCACCCACACATTGCGTCCGCCCTTGAGGCCGGCCTTTATGACGCTGTCATAGCTGTCGGCGTAGCTCAGCCCGATCTGCCGGCTCTTCTCGCAAATGCGCAGCGGCGATTTATCTCGAATCCACGCGCGCTGGTACGGCAAAAAATATCTTCCCTCATCCTGCATCTTTCGTCTTTCGCCTTTCACGTTTCAGGTCTTGGAATTGTAGGAGCCGACGTAAGGAGGCTCTGATCAATTTGGGATTCCATCGAAATTTGAGCCTCCTTACGGGCGTGTTGCCCAAGTGGCGCGAGGTCCAAAAGGTAGGGCGCGCTGTCCCCAGCGCGCCAACGAACACCCCAGTTACCGAGCAAAATCGCAGGTTGGGACCACATCGCGGCGCGCTGGGGACAGCGCGCCCTACCCTCATAGGATTTGCGCAACCCGCCCTTACGTCGGCTCCTGCAATCAACGGGATTTTCCATACGCGCTCAAGCGTCCTGGTCACATCAGCCTCAGTTCCCGCTCGATCTTCTCCAGCGTCTCGGGCGACAGGCCGCCTTCCGCATTCGCCGCCGCCTGTTCGCGCTCGAGCGCGGCCTTTTGCGCTTCCACCTGGTCTCGGTACTTCTGTTCCGACAATTCGCGTTCCTTCCGCTTTTCCTGCAAGCGCGCCCACTCCATCACAGGTCTCATCAGCGCCGTAATTAGTCCGATGGCCTCGCGCTTGGCGCCCTCCTGACTGCTCACTTGAAATACCATCAACCGATGGAGCTTGATCAACGTCTCCAACTCCGGCGGCGGATTCCTGCCAAACTCGCGCTCGATCTCCGCACAATGCCGGGCCCCTTCTGAGATATGGTTCAGCAACTGCTCCCGCATCCGCTCCCAGTCCGGCGACTCTTCCGCAGGGCTGTTTTCCGCGCCAAGTCGCTCCACGGCGCGCTGTGCATGTGTCGCTGGCTTTCGCTTGTTTGTACCCTTGTGCTTCATCGGATCTTTCACGCATCACGCATCACGCATCACCTTTCACGTTTCCCGCGTCTCACCTCAACTCCCTCGCCTTATGCGTCCCCTTCGCGGTCAAGGTCCATGTTCGTTCGCCAGTCAGCTCATCGGTCACGGCCCCGGCATAGCGCTGGTGTTCGATGTCCCTGAGCGCGTCCTCGACGTCGTTGTCGCTGGGTCGTTCTGGCTGCAGATAAAGCTGCACCGCCGCCAGCAGCGCCCGCTCCGGCATCGGCACGCCGTCGCACGCGTTGAGCACTGCCAATATCGAGCGTTTGATTTTCGCTTTCATAAGACAGATCGATCGGATCGGTCGGATCCGACTTAAAGATTGTTGACCGCGCCGCGGAGTTCCCTGACTTCGCCGAGGACTTCGTTGATGCGGTTGTGGACTTTTTCGAGCCGCGCCTCGTTGGCGGCATTGAGCCGCCGCTCCAGCTCGGGGATTTCGCGCCCGACGGTCTCGATTTTTTCTTCAAGCTTGCCGGCCGATTCGCGCCGCTCCTCGCGCAGGTCGCGCAGTTCCTGTTCGATAGTTTCGATGCGCCGCGTGCTGGCCCGGTGATTGCCCTCGCAGAACTCCCGCCAGGCCGGCTCGCGCGCCGAGCGGACCTCCAGCGGCTGAGGAAAGATTTGCTGCGGACTCTTTTCGCCCAGCAACCGCTCCTTGAGCCGGAAGGCCTGATTGGCCAGCATGAGCACAAAGGCCGCGCACGCCAGCCACGCCGCCAGGCCCACCGGCGGTTCCATTTGCGCAATCATCAAGTCATTCATTGTTGCTCCTTTCTCGCTTCGCCGCATCGCACCGCGACGGTGACTCGTTCAATTATTGACTGCTGTGATGTCCCGATAAATCTGCTCGAACGTCCGCTCGATGGTCATCGGCGCGAAGTACGCGCTGTGGCCGCCGGAAAACCAGCGCGTGAAGAGGGCGGACGACCTCGACGCTGAGCTCGGAGAGTCGAAGTGAAGCGGACGCCCGTCGAACATCCAGCCGGTGCGGCCCAGACAACCATAGGGCCAGATGCATTTGCCCCGGAGCTACGAGCGAAAAAGCGACCACAAGACTCCAGGACTACTGGACGACGAGACTGAAACCGGAGCTCCCGACAGAACCTGATCCTCGGCCGAACTGTAAGCGATGGCCGTGCCGAGCATGCCTCGACACTGCCATTCCAGAATTTCGTTCCGGTCAATGTCGGCTTCACACGCCGCGCCGGTGAGAATCAAGCCGCCGATCTTGTGTCCGCGCTCGATAAGATTTCTGGCGGCGAGCAGTGCGATGACTGCGCCGTTGCTATGGGCGACAAGCCAAAAGGAAGGTGGCGAGGGTCGAGGGGCGGGTGTCGAGGGACTTCTGATGGGTGGCGCGGAGGCGAGAAACAGCTCGAGTTCGTTGGCCAACGAGCGGGCGAGCAGCGGGTCTTTGACCCAACAGTTCCACCGGGGAAATGGGCCGGCGCGGTATTCTTTCTTGAGGACCTTGACTTCCGGATCGCGCTCGAACACCCAGGCGTCGAACTTGTCCGGCCAGCTTGGGTCGGTCTGGTTTGTCAGGATGCCGTGAATGGCGGCAACGATTGCTTTCATACGCTTTTTACTTTTCTCCGCCTGCCGATTTCTGATTACTGATCACCGATCCCTGATTACTGATTACTCCCCGCCGTCCGCTGGAAGCGCAGGGCTCGAAGCCTCAGCTCGCCACCGCTGCGCGCGGAAGCGGCGACAGGCGATGTCGGACAATCCGGCCAGCGGCTTAAGGAAGCTCTGAGCAATCGCGGGATTTCCTGGTGTCTCAGGTCGGAGTTCCCTGTCAGAGCCTCCCTAAGCCGAAGGCCGGAAAGTGTTGAGTCTGGATTCAAAGGGATGAGTTCCTTCATCACGTCTTACGGCTTGCCGCGCCAAAACGAAGTGGCGGCGGGTTCACGTTTTACGTTTTTGTTTCACGTTTCACTTCGCTCCCTGGATGGCAGCGCGCACCGCGGCTTCAGTCACCGTAGAAAGCGCCTGCGTGGAATCGTTCTGGTAGCCGCGCAGTTCGACCCGCCGGATACCGTTGGTGACACTTTCGACTGTGAGCGAGGAGATGCTGGTGTTCGCGCCGAGCGAGCTGCGCGAGAAGCGCTCACCGCTCGGACCTTCGTAGGTCAGGACCTGACAGCCGGGAGCGAAGGCCGCTACCAGAGAGATCAGGGTTTCCAGTGCCAAATGTTTCTTCAGTTTTTTCATAATCAATTTTTTTTCGGGGTGGCGGTTCGTGCGCACTGGCCCCTACCAACGGAAGAAGTGGCAAAGTTTGTACGAGGTGCTCGTCCGAAAAGTCTGCGAGACAAGGAGTTGTACAGAATTGCCAGTGGCAAAAAAGTGGCAATTTTGGGTGACATTTGTTCCTTGGAAGTTGCCCGCGCGCGGCTGCTGGCGTAAAACATTCGGGTGAAACAGCGACCATTGCCTGTGGTGCCCGAGCCTGCGTTATCCAAGGGTCTGCGGCGGTACCTTTATGTGACGGCAGCGATGACCGGCGCAGCCATCATGATCGTCGAGATCCTCGGCGCGAAAATGCTCTCACCGTACGTCGGCATGTCGCACTTCGTCTGGACGGCGCAGATCGCGATCACGCTCGTGGCGCTATCATGCGGTTACTACGTAGGCGGTCGGCTGTCGGACCGATCGCAACAGTTGGCGCGGCTTTATTGGGCGATCCTTGGCGCGGCGATCTACTTGGCCATCACGGTGCTGATGTGCGAGCCGGTGGCCTATTGGTGCCTCGATTTCAATCATCTGGCGGTCGGCACGCTGCTTGCCTCCGCGATCCTCTTCTTCGTCCCGCTGTCGCTCCTGGCGATGACCGGGCCCTTTCTGGTGCGCGTTATCACGTCTTCTGTTTCCGGTGTCGGAGGCAATGTGGGCCGGCTGACATCGATCAGCACGCTGGGCAGCCTGGCCGGCACGATGCTCATCGGCTATTTCCTGATCCCGCTGTTTCCAAACTCGATCACGATGTATGCGACCGCGCTGCTCCTAATGCTGGTTTGCGCCGGTTACTTCGGGGTTTATCGCCGACAACTGGCGCCCGTCCTGGCTTTGGCGCTGACGGCCGGCGCGGGATTCAGCCTGAAAGGTCACTTGGGGCTGAAAGGCCAGTATCAATCTTTCACTGAGGTATTCCGCGGCAATTCACACTTCGGCCGGCTCCAGGTGGTGAACTACAAGGACGGCTCGATCAGGTATTACCTGAACGACAATTTGATCCAGAACACCTATGACCCGGCGCGCAAACAGAGTGAATCGGCTTTTACCTATTTGCTTGCGGAGCTTGCTCGAGCCTACACCACGAATATCAGTGATGTGCTCTGCATCGGCCTGGGCGTCGGCATCGTGCCACGGGATTTTGCCAGCCACGGAGCGCGCGTGGACGTCGTCGAGATCAATCCTGCCGTGGCGAACGTCGCCGCTCGGTTTTTTGATTTTCAACCCAACACGGTGAGCCTGACGATTGATGACGCGCGCCATTTTCTGAACCGCTGCCGCAAAAAATATGATGCCGTCATCCTGGACGCGTTCCTGGGCGATTCTTCGCCGTCGCATCTGCTGACGAGGGAGGCGTTCGGCTCGATTCGCCGCGTGTTGCGCCCGGGCGGAGTGCTCACGATCAACGCCTTCGCCAATCTGGAATCGGGCCGTGATTTTTTTGCCGCGTCCCTCGAACAAACCTTGAAAGCGGTCTTTCCCGGCGTGCGGATGCACAGTAATGGGGATGGCGCGATTTTCTTCGTGGCCACGGACCACGCTGAGCCTGAATTCGTGCATAAGCAAGATCTCGCCGGCGTGCATCCGAGGGCAAAGTCCGACACGGAAACCGCCATGCTCCGCCTCGTGAATGCGCCACCCGAGGATGGGCGGGTGCTGACCGACGATTACAACCCGGTCGAGTTTTATGATGCGCGAAACCGCGAGGAGCTGCGCAAGCGGCTTGCGACGAGGGCCAGAGATATGTGAAACCACAGATGAACTCAGATGAACACAGATAAAGCAGAATCCGTGTCCATCTGGGTGCACCTGTGGTTAGATTGTTATGCAAAGTGAACGTAAGACTCTGGACGACCGCGGCAAAATGACCGAGCTGGAGCGCATTCGCCATTCGTGCGCCCACGTCATGGCTACGGCCATCCTCCGGATTTGGCCCGAAGCGCAGTTTGCCGCCGGGCCGCCGGTCGAAAGCGGTTTTTATTACGATCTCGAGCTGCCACATCGGATTTCTCCCGAGGATTTCCCCAAAATCGAGGAGGAGATGAAGAAGGAGGTCAAGGCGAACCATACTTTCGAGAAGGTGGTCGTCACGCGCGAGCAGGCCATCAAAGACGCGCAGAGCGGGCGTCTAGGCGGCTTGAGCGAGCGCCCGGGAAACCCGAGCAAATTCAAGCTCGGGAACCTGGAGGGTATCCCGGAGGGCGAGCCAATTTCCTATTACAAAAACGGCGACTTCATCGATCTGTGCGCCGGGCCCCATGTGCTGCGGACTGGCAACATCGGCGGCTTCAGACTCACCAGCGTCGCCAGCGCCTATTACAAAGGTGACGAGCGCAACCCGCAACTCCAGCGCATTTACGGCACGGCCTTCAAGAACAAGACCGAGCTGGAGGCCCATTTCAAGATGCTCGAAGAGGCTCGGAAGCGAGACCACCGCAAAATCGGCGCCGAGCTGGGCCTTTACGTGATCGACACCGAGTACGTCGGGCCGGGTTTGCCACTGTGGCTGCCAAAGGGCGCGGCCATTGCTGAGGAACTGGAAAAGCTGGCCAAGGAAACTGAATTCGCCGCCGGCTACGTGCGCGTCAAGACCCCGCACATTGCGAAAGAGAAAATGTATCTGACCAGCGGGCACTTGCCTCTCCTGTATAAGGATTCGATGTTCCCGCCGATGGAGCTAATTGAGGAAGGACCTCTGAAAAAAGCTGGCGCGGACATCCGAAAAACAATGGATGAGGGAATCAAGCATGCAATGGAGCAACTCGGCCAGAAAATCCCGGGTTTGAGCGAAGAAGATATAAAAGGTGGTTTTGGCGTTTATCAAGCGATAGCAGACGAGTTGGAGAAACCTCACGTTGGTGAGCGTTACTACCTCAAAGCGATGAACTGCCCGCATCACCACCGCATATTTGCGGCGCAGCCCCGCAGTTACCGCGACCTGCCGTTGCGACTGGCTGAATACGGCACGAACTACCGTTACGAGCAGTCGGGCGAGCTTTTCGGCCTGATGCGCGTCCGCTCGCTCAGCATGAACGACGCCCACATCTACTGCGCCCCGGAGCAATTCGCGCAGGAGTTTAACGCGGTCAATGACATGTATCTCAAATATTTCAAGATCTTCGGTATCGAGAAATACGTCATGCGTTTTAGCACACACGACCCCTCCCGTCTCACAGGAGACAACGCAAAGTTTGTCAACGAACCGGAGCTTTGGAAGCAGACGGAGGAGATGGTTCAGCGCGTACTCGACGAGAGCAAAATTCCGTACGTGAAAGTGCCGAACGAAGCCGCATTCTACGGTCCGAAGATTGATGTGCAGGTCTGGAGTGTGATTGGCCGCGAGTTCACCCTGGCGACCAATCAGGTGGATTTTGCCGTTCCGAAACGGTTCGGCCTGGTTTATCGCGACAAGGACAACACGGAGAAGACCCCGCTCTGCATCCATCGCGCGCCGCTCGGCACCCACGAACGGTTCATCGGCTTCCTTATCGAGCATTACGCGGGCAATTTCCCGCTCTGGCTCGCGCCCGAACAGGTCCGCGTGCTCACCATCGGCGAGGAGGAACCGCTGGTGACCTACGCCAGGGGTATCGTCGAGGAACTCCGCTCCCAAATGGTCCGCGCCGAAGGCGATTACTCAAACGACAAGATCAACGGCAAAATTCAGCAGGCCGAACTGGCCAAGGTCCACACCATGCTCGTGGTCGGCGCTCGCGATCTGGCCGCGAATGCGGTGAGCGTCCGGCTGCACGGCAAAGGCAACCAGGGCGCGAAGCCGAAGAGCGCAGTGATCTCCGAAATTTTGGCTGCCATCCGTGAGCGCCGGCCTTGAGGCTGGATTTTGAAGCAGCCTGACCAGGTTGCTTCTTAAATCCAGGGAGGTTTGGGCAAAGGCCGAGTACCCCCCTCACCCCAGCCCTCTCCCTTGAGGGAGAGGGAGAATCGTCGCCAGTCTTGATGCGAATCGAACTTCAGGCTTGGCGCAGAAGGGATTTCCGTGGAATTTGGCTTCAGGCTCGGATTTGAGGCTTGTTTCCAGTCCAATTTTGCGCTTTCGTAAGGCGATGCAGACAAAGAAGCTTGTAGTGTGCGGCGGAGGCGGATTCATCGGAGGCCATTTGATTGCGGATTTGTTGAAGCAGGGCCATCAGGACCTGCGTTCGGTGGACATCAAGCCATTCGATGAGTGGTACCAGGTTTTTCCCAAGGTCGAAAACCTCCAGCTCGATTTGCAAGACAAGGCTGCCTGTGAACAGTCGCTGCGCGGTGCGGCGATCGTTTACAACCTGGCGGCGGACATGGGTGGGATGGGGTTTATCGAGAACAACCGCGCGCTGTGCATGCTTTCGGTGTTAATCAATACCCATCTGCTCATGGCAGCGCGCAAGTTCGGCATCGCGCGATTCTTTTATGCTTCGTCGGCCTGTGTCTATGCCGCCGACAAACAGGTTTCGGCCGACGTTATCCCGCTCAAGGAAAGCGACGCCTATCCCGCGATGCCGGAAGACGGCTACGGCTGGGAAAAGCTCTTCAGCGAACGGATGTGCCGGCATTTCCGCGAGGACTTTGGAGTAACCACTCGCGTCGCGCGCTTCCATAATGTTTATGGCCCGCACGGGACCTATGACGGCGGACGCGAGAAAGCTCCGGCGGCCATCTGCCGCAAGGTGATCCAGGCCAAAATGTCCGGCAAACATGAGATCGAGATCTGGGGAGACGGGCATCAAACGCGGAGCTTCATGTACATCGATGATTGCCTGAAAGGCACGCAGGCGATCCTGAACAGCGATATTCTCGAGCCGATCAACCTCGGGAGCAACGAGCTGGTGACCATCAACGGGCTGGTGGACATGGTCGAGGATATTGCGGGCATCAAACTCAAGCGCTCGTACAATCTCAAAGCGCCCAAAGGCGTCAACGGCCGCAACAGCGACAACGCGCTCATTCGCAAATACCTGAAATGGGAGCCGAATACGCGGCTGCGTGACGGCATGGAAAAGACCTACGCGTGGATCTACGAACAGATGGTCAATGGGCGGCCGCACGCCGCGAAACGGGAGCCTGGTCTGGCCACAGCGTAAGTCGTCCGCCGCGACGCACGCCGAGCCATGGATCCGGCGCTGAGCTTTTTGCCTCGCCTTTTCGGAGGCGAAGCGCCTCCTGGGTCGGAAGGAATCGAGGTGCGGCTGCGCGTACTCAGGCGGGCGGGACATCCCTTTCTCCTGCTGCCAGGAGATCGTCAGGAAGCACTTGCCACCCTGAGTCTGTACGCACCGCAGACGACTCGCGCTCAAGCCGCGCGCGGCCTGTTGCGGTGGTGCCTCGAGCTGGCCGCCCCCTGGCCGGGACAACGAATTCGCATGAACTTGCAGTGCAACGCTCCGTTCTGCCAGTTTCTTGCTTCGTTGCCTGGCGCCGATTCAGTGCCTCGCTTTGGGATATTGGCCGGCAATCCCGCAAGCTCGGGCCAGCGATTCTTGCTGCTCTGCTTCGGCGCCGGTCATCGGCCAATCGCCGTGCTGAAGGCCGGTTTGACGCCTCGTGCGCATGAACTCATCCAACATGAGGAAACGTTTCTCCCGGCCGTTGCCGGCGGGTTCAAGGGTATCCCCTCGCTCCTGGAAACCTTTCATTCCGACGAGGTCCGTGCATTCGCGATGCCCTTTGCCGCGGGTCGCTCGCCGCGCGAAGGGGACGAGTCGAACTTGTCTGATTTGCTGAACTCCTGGCTCGATCTGAATAGGCAGGTCACGCTCTCAGAAACTCCTGCCTGGCGCAGGTTGGAAGAGACTTGCGCTGCTGATCGACGGTTTCAAACGGTAGCTGCCAAACTTCGGCTTCAACGCGTGCACCCTTGTTTGCAGCATGGTGATTTTGTGCCTTGGAACATTAAGGTTTCGCGCGACGGCACCTGGACCGTTCTCGATTGGGAGCGGGGCGAGTTGACCGGCATTCCGGGCTGGGATTGGTTTCACTACTTTCTCCAGATCGGCATTCTGGTGAAGCGCCTGACGACGCAAGCCCTCGTGAGCCGGGCGGAAAATCTCTTGGCCTCGAATAGTTTCCGGGACTACGCCTCGCGCACCGGAATGTCCGGAGTCGAACGCGAGTTGTTATTGAGTTACCTTTTTCATCTGGTAGAGGTCATCCAGCCTTCGGAAGGCCGCGTTGAATCGCGGAATCTGCTGATGAGGCTGACGGAACACTGGCGCCAGTCAGGAGTTGGAGTGCAAGCTTGATGCTAAACGGAGCGCTTGTTAGACTTCGGCACCATCAATGCGGTTTAGTTCCATCGATTTTTTCCGGCTTTTCTTTAGCGAGCTCGAACGCCTGAATATTCCGTACGTCCTGCTTCATTCCTATGAGAGGTTCCCTGAGGTCCTCCTTAGCGACGTAGATTTTGCGGTTCGTGCTAGCGACCTGCACAAGCTGCCGGGTATTCAGTTGGCGCTGGCCGAAGGCCATGGCTGGAAGCTGGCGCATATGGTCGAGGCGCGCCTCTATGCGATTTACTCGGTCGTCATCGATCCGGAAGAGCCTCACACTTTTCTGCAACTCGATGCCTGCGGTCATTATGTCGAGCGGAATTATTTGTTTCTCCGGGACTCCGACCTGCTCGGCGATCGCCGGCGGTTCGGCGAATTCTTGGTTCCGGCGCCGGCGGTTGAATTTTGCTATCTTCTGGCGAGGGCGCTGGCCAAGTCCCAGCCACTAACGGCGAAGATGGCGCGCTTGCACGAGCTTTGGGAGCGCGAGCCCGCACAGACCGAACACCGGTTCCGAGACTTATTCGGTCCCACAGAATTCTCTCTTGGGGATTGGTTCAATCAACCGTCTGCCCACTGGGAAACTCTTCGCCCAAGGTTGCTCGAACGTCACCGTTTCGGCTGGCAGGACCGGGCACGCGAAACCGTTCGCGCGGGCAAGCGCATCGGCCAGCCGGCGGGGCTCCACCTGGCCGTGCTCGGGCCCGACGGCGTCGGCAAAACGACGTTACTGGACCACCTCGGCCCCATGCTGGAACGGCCATTTTTTCGCCGGCAACTCCTGATTCATTTCCGCCCGAAAGTCTTTGAGCGGGAGACGGCTGCGACGGCGGTGACTGACCCTCATGGCAAAGCTCCCCGGACCCTTCTCGCGAGCTGGGCCAAGCTCCTTTTCTATTTCGCGGATCAGTTGGCCGGCTATCTGATCAAAGTCTTCCCCGCGAAAGTGCGCAATGAGCTAATTGTTTTCTGCCGGGATTTCGATGATGTGCTGATTGACCCCGAGCGCTACCGTTTCGCCGGGGCCAATTGGCTGGCCCGATGCCTGGGCCGGTTGTTGCCGCGTCCAGACCTGACGCTTGTGCTCGATGCCGAACCTGAGCAGATCCTGGCGCGCAAAGCAGAATTGACCCTCGAGGAAGTGCGCCGGCAACGGGCTGCCTTTCGAAGCCTGGTTGCGACGAGTCCACGCTATGGGTTGGTCTCCAGCGCCCAATCCCCTGAACAAGTGGCCCGAGCGGCGGGTCGCGTCGTGATCCAATTCCTGGCCGAGCGCATCCAGCGCCGGGGTGTCCGGCCCTGTGAACTCAGCAGCGCCGCCCGCACGGAGCCAGGGCCGTTACACTCCTAAATTCATGACGCGCCGCCTGAAAGTCCTCATGTCCGCGTATGCGTGCGAGCCGAACAAGGGCTCCGAGCCGGCGGACGGTTGGAACTGGGTGCGGCAGATGTCGCGCTGGCATGACCTGTGGGTGCTGACGCGCGCCAACAACCGGTCCAATATCGAGCAGGTTTCCCTGCCGGCCGACGAAGGCAAGATCAGTTGGGTTTATTTTGACCTGCCCACTTGGGCGCGTTTTTGGAAAAAGGGAAACCGAGGCATTCAGCTTTACTATTACCTTTGGCAGTTGGGGGCCTGGCGCGTTGGCTGCCGGCTTCATCGCGAGATTGGCTTTGACCTGGTGCACCATGTCACCTTCGGGAAGTATTGGGTGCCAAGCTATCCGAGTTTCCTGCCGGTCAAGTCCATTCTCGGCCCGGTGGGGGGTGGCGAATCAACGCCGCCGGCCCTGGCACAAACCTTCAGCCGGCGAGGGCGTCGATTCGAGTGGAAGCGTGACCTGGCGCGAACGTTGGCGGAAATGGATCCTGCGCTCCGAGCTGCAATCCGGCGCGCCAGCGCGGTGGCCGCGACGACCGAAGATTCAAAGCGAAAGATTGAACGGCTCGGTGCCTCCCGTGTGACCGTAGAACCGCAGTTCGGAATGAACGACGACGAGTTCGATTTTTTTGCCCGCTTCCCATTGCGCACGGAACGGCCCTTCCGACTGCTTGGCATGGGGCGCTTGCTCCATTGGAAAGGATTTCATTTGGGTTTGCAGGCCTTCGCCCGGTTCCATCGCAAATGCCCTGACAGCGAATATTGGGTTGTGAGCGACGGTCCTGAGGCGGGTTGGCTCCGCCAGATGGCAGCGGACCTGGGCATTGCAGAGCGAGTGACCTTTTGGGGCCGGCTCCCGAAGCTAGCTGACGTTTACGAAAAGCTGGCGCAGGCGGACGTCCTGGTGCATCCGGCCACGCATGAAGCGTTTGGCAACGTCTGCCTCGAAGCATTGGCCGCGGGGCGGCCGGTGATCTGCCTGAATACGGGCGGGCCGAGCTTGCAGGTTACGGAGGAATGTGGTTTCAAGGCGCCGGTCGGCTCGCTCGAGGAAGCCCTCAGTTCCATGGCCGACGCGATGGCGCGGCTCTACCACAATCCGGAGTTGCGCTTACGGATGGCCGCCGCCGCGCGCGCACGGGCCCGCGCTCACTTTCATTGGTGGCGGATGGGCGAAAAGATGAATGCTGTGTATCAGGAAGTCTGTGGCCAGAGTGAGCTGGCGGGAACCATTCCAGCTTGATTCAGGGATGCCACAATCAAATGGCTGTATACCAGTCGGTCGAAATGGTCGTCCACATCCTCGGTGCAGAGAATTGGGAAAGCCTCTTGGCCGACAACGAGCTTCAAGTCGAATCCCCGCCGAAGAAGAAGTGCCAGGCTTTCGTGGGCGTCGTAGCCGAATCGCTGGCGGACAACATCCGGGTTGTAAAGTTTCATAATCAGCGTACGGACTCGGCGGGCAGAGAAAGATTCTTCGGCTCCGCGAAGGACGGCCAATTCGTTGCCGCTGGCGTCGAGCTTTGCCACATCGACGGCGCTGATCCCGCAATGAGTAAAAAAATCGTCGAGGCTCCAACATGGCGCCTCAAAGGTGACCTGGCTTGCCGTCCGGGCAATCCACCCGCCACTCCGTTCAGCGTCGGACATGAAGCCGATTTTGCCGGAACACTCGGACAAGGCAGCCTCGTAAACCTGAACCTGTTCCATGCTGTTAAGCGCGGCATTGTGGCGAATGGCTCCAGCACAAGGCGGCAAGGGTTCGACCGCGATGACCTTGCCTTCCGCCCCGACCACCTTCGCAGCTACCAGGGTGAACTCTCCGATATGAGCGCCCACATCCAAAAATGTCATTCGAGGCGCGAGCAACGTTTGCAAGAGCCAGACCAAAGTCGGGTCTGAGTGTGAGCGATAATACAACAGGGAGGCGTTGCTGGTGTGAGGAAGCGCGATTTTCAAACCCTGAAACCAGTTATCGAGGATGATGGGAACACTCGGTGAATGCTTCCAGTGCCAACGCCACATCATTCTCCTGGCAACAGCCTGAAACGGGTGGCGGCGGACCTCCGGCCTGCGCCAGCCGCGCCTTAGCGTATCAATGTATTTCTGCATGCGCACCGGGGCCGTCCGCGATCATCACAGGCCAGGGCGGTTCGTCACATTTTCTGGCAGCAACCTTTGGGTGTCCATGACCAGCACGCCCGCGCGCCAATCGATGTGGTGGTTGGCGCGGATGCCCTCTGCCCAGTCGGGCTTTACTTCCGTGATCAAGCGCTCCTCGTAATGCCGCTCATCCAGGACCAGGATTTCATTGATCTTAAGGGCGTACCCGTAACGAATGAGACAATTTTGCGAGGGGCGGAAGAGCTTGCCTTCCAGTTCGAACAACCGCCCGGCAGGGCGCGCGCTTTCGAGATCCCGAACGACGGGATTGGCTGGATGCGGCCTCCATTTTTCCGTCAGGGGGTTATCGGCCCAAAACACAAACAGATCTCGATTGAAAGACACCAGACCATGCTTGAAGGTAACAAACAGCCACCATTTCCCGTTGCGTTCGAGCAGCGTCGCATCCACGTATTTTAGATCTCGCATGAGAGTAGAGCGCTTGCGCCACCGCTCGGGATATTCTTCGCACTGGTACACATCGATTGACCTTCCCCGTCCGCCCTCCGGGAGCATGTGTAGCACCCCTTCATATTCGAAAAGAAAGGGATAGGACAGATGATGATTCAATCTTAAGATGGGTTTCGTCGGGGACATCGGCAAGCCAGTGGCTGAAACCTGCATTACCGCAATGTGCGCATGTGGCGCGCCATAGATCCACTCTTCGCAAAAGATGAAATAGTCGTCCCCGCGTTTCCACAGAAACGGATCGGCCCAGACGCGGTCGTTCGGCGGATACAGTTTCTGGAGGCTGCCCGGTTGTGGATTTAACAGAGACTGTTTGTCCGCCCGTCCGCTGAGCAGAAACCATTGACGAACCCACCCTCGTTCTTCTCTCCTTTTGATGCGCTCGAATCGTTTGCGTCGGATGAAATCGGCTATTAGTCGCGGGCTCGGTGTGAAGGCGGACGCCAACATATCAGTGTTTGTCCAGAATAGATTGATAGAAATCCACGAAACGAGTGCCGGCTCGATTTGGATCACAGTTCAACTCGAACCAGGCTTTGCCATGCCGGCCCAGGCCGGCCCGCAAATCCGGCTCAGCTTCGAGCCGTGTTAGCGCCTCGGCGAGCGGTCCGGTCGCGGGCGGGACCAGGAAGGCTGCGTCCGCCTCCCGCAGTTGAGGCGCCAGGTTGATCCTCGTCGATGTCAACACTGGGAGACTGCACGACATCGCCTCGGCCAGGGCAATGCCAAAGCCCTCCTTGCGGGAAGGTGAAACGAATAAATCGGCCATGCGCAGAACGGACCACTTTTTCTCCCCATAAAGCGCACCTAGAAAGTGGATGCGGTTCCGGCAGCCGAGCCCCTCAGCTTGGCGTTCGAGCTTTGCCCGGCCGCCTTCCCAATCCGGGCCGGCCAGCACCAACCGAAATCGCTGGGCTGGCAGTTTCGAAAACGCCTCGATGACGCAATCCAGACCCTTGGTCCATATATCTAACCGGCCCAGGAACAGCGCAACGAATGCATCTGGAGGAATGCCGTAATCGCTTCGTGCCGCCGTCGTCATCTCCCCCGGAGTCGGCGGCCTGATGAGGTTGCCCTGGATTAGAACTCGGCCGCGGTAACCAGGCAAGAGGAACTTCAACCGGTCGGCAACGAAACTCGTTAGCACGTGCAACCCAGCGGCTTTGCGCGGGCCTCGGTCGAAGCAGTTGAGGTAAACGAATTTTTTGAGCCAACGCGCCGCGTTTTGAAAGGCCAATTGGCCCTGCTCAGTTAGCACGTAAGGCACTCCGGCCCGGCGCAGATCTTTCATCAATGGACCGAACCTGAAGTTAATGCTGTAAAAATTGAGCAGGCTTTCGCCTGCCCTAATACCGAACCGTTCGGCAATCATCTTCCAGCGCTGTTCCCAGAGGGAGCGGACCTCCGCGAGAGGAAATTCCCAGCCTTTCCCTTCAGACATCTCGTCGGCCTGCGGCGCAATTCCAACCGCGTTGATCCCTTTCGCCCTCTGACAGGCGATAAAATGGCGAATCGCATTGGAATGCCCACCCGAGATTTTCGGGGTGTAAGGAAACACATGAACGACGTTCATGAAGAAATCCCGGCAAGTGTAGCCGGGGTGCGGAAAGATCTCCAAACTAAATGAGAGCTGCGGCGGTAGAAAGGCGTATCGTGAGAGCACTCACCCACGGGAGCGGGGACGGCCCTCAATGGCGCAACACAGCGTGCTCGACTGTGAGCTCGACGAAGGATTTTACCTCCTGCCACATTTCCTCTTCGGAAGAATTGACCATGCAAACCGGGCTTGGGAACCGGCAATAATCGGAACAAGGTTTGTAGGGGCAGGGCTTTCCTTCGAGCCAGCACGCCGACGGATGGAGTGGGGCGAACCATTCCGGCAACTGCGGGCCGAACACCGTAAACGTCGGCACTCCGCAGAACGCCGCCAAATGGCCGGGCCCCGAATCATTGCCGATGAACACTATTGCCTCATCCATCACGGCGAATAGCTCTGTCACCGTGCTGGGAGAAGCGACATTGCCTTCGCCCGCGTCCAGCCACCAGCCTCGCTGATCTGGATCGCATGCGACCTGAACGCGATAGCCCTCCCGGCGAAGCCGCTGCACGAGATTATGGTAGCGAGGCAGCGGCCACACACGGACTGGCTGGCCGGCGCCGGTGTGCACCAGAATTTCGCCTGCGTGGCGGGGCGGCGGAATAGGGAGCTTCTCGCGGGGCTGCAATTGCAGGTCTAGCGCGCGCGCCATGACGCGCCAATGCTCGTAGCGATGCGCGCGCGGGTCCGGCCGAGACAGCGGATGTGTGAGGAAGATTTGGCTGCCCATGCGCGGAAATCCTGCGCGCATTTTGACCCGCAACAGCGTGAGCAACAAATGATCGCGCGGATCCCAGCGGGCGGACAGACCGACATCGAACTTCTGCTTCACCAATTTTCGGAGGCCGAAGAGTTCGCGCCAGGGCCAGGAAAGCAGGCGATACTTGTGCTCGAAAGCCGTCCAGGGGGCGATGAAGGGTTCGACTGTCACGTCCCGCCAGAAGCGCGCCTGTAGGTCCGTGGCATACGGCTTGGCCAGCAGCGTTACGGCGTATTGCTTGCTCGCCGCCTGAAGAAATGGAGTGGCGATAACCAGGTCGCCCAGCCCCCATAATTCAATGACTAACAGTTTTGGCTTCACTCGAAGTTGCTGACCCAGTATTCCGCCGGCTCTTAATCTTACTCTTACTCCTGCTCTTCATCGTTCGGGTTGGCTGCAAAGCTCATGATTACGATTACGATTAAGATTACGCTTAAGACTCAGATGCGGCAGGCAAGCGCCGGCGAAAGGTTGGGTGCTTCACCTCATGCCGGACTCGACGCGCCGGACTGGCGGTCGTAAAGATTTCGTACGAGAAGGGCGCCTGAAAATACATGCCACCCGCGAACCGGCGCAACCGATGATGCAGCTTGAATGCCGGCCGAAGCGCTCGCGCCCAGGCCGGCGCGCTCTCGAACAATTCTCGCCGCTCGCGCCGCGCGTTCTCGCCCGTGCTCATATTTGCTCCAGTGCACGTGAAAGCGGAAGTAAACTGTCCGAGGGCGCCCATTTTAGTCTTGTGCTCCAGAAGGCGCAGCATCCAGTGGCCATCGCCGACATCGCGCAAGCTGGGCTCGAAGAAAAAACCTTCGTCGATCACCAGACGGCGCCGGAAAAACATGGCGCAGCTAAGCGTCGAGAGATGACAGGTCCATGTGTGATATTTAAGCGGCGTCTGGACCTTACGATGATAGAGATAATCTCCCCGGGGATCGACCATAACCACGTCGCCGAAAAGGACATCGACATCCGGGTGTGCCTGGAAAAAATCGGCGACTGCCCGTAGGGCCCCAGGCAAATATTGCTCGTCACAATTCAGGTAGGCCAGAATTTCCCCGCGGGCGCGCCGCAAACCCCGGTTGATGGCGTCGTACATGCCTAGATCTTTCTCAACGAAAACGCTGGCCCGGCAATCGTGAGGCAGCCAGTCCAGCGTGCCGTCATCCGAGCCGGCGTCTTGAACGATGTGTTCGAGCGGCACACCTTGATCGGCGACTGAGGCCAGGCAGAGCTTGACCCATGCCGAACTGCGGAAACTGGGAGTGACGATCGACAGCAGAACCTGGCTCATAATTCCGCGAGCCGACCGAAGACGGCTGAACTGCGATGCGAATCGGAATTCCGAATAATCTCAGTTATTAGTCATTTCTCATTCGCCCAGTCCAGTTGAAACTGCGTTGACAGCACAGAGCATTAACCACTTGCACGGTTCTTTGGTGGCTTGTAATTTTGGTGGCTCCTTGGGTGCACCCATAGCTCAATTGGATAGAGCATCTGACTACGGATCAGAAGGTTTCAGGTTCAACTCCTGATGGGTGCGCCAATAAATCCCCCGGAAACATTGAAATGACGCAGAAACTGCCCTGTTTCAACAAGGTCCACAGGCCCTCGCTGGAGCGGGAGCACGTGAGGGCGGTAGGCGCGAACTGGTCACAAATGCATCCATGAACGCGGGCATTTGTTTCGTATTCTGTGCCGCCTTCGTGATGAATGCGAATGCGCAAGTCTTGACCGTGCCCCAGGAGTCCCAGCCGCAGACCTGGAACTGGCACGTTCAAAACACAGACATCGTCCAATACCACCCGGGAATTACCTCACCCTATTCTGGCCCCCGCAGTCTCAGCAGCGCCAAGGAGGTCAAAGAAACCGTCTCGCTCGACCTCATCTTCGGCCTCCGCCTTTGGTTCGGCGCTGAGTTCCACGTTGACGGCATGATGTGGCAAGGCTTCGGACTGTCCGATACCCACGGTATAGATGGATTCCCCAACGGCGAAGCTTTTCGCCTCGGCACGGACGTTCCCAACCTGAACCTCGCTCGCATTTTTATCCGCCAGACCATCGGCCTGGGCGGAGAACAGGAAATCGTTGAAGACGACCAACTTCAACTCGCCGGCAAGCGCGACATCTCACGTATCACCCTCACCATGGGCCGAATGAGCGCCAAGGATATTTTCGACAATAACACCTATGCCAACGATTCCCGCTCCCAGTTCATGAGTTGGGCATTCATGGCAAATCAGGCCTGGGACTTTCCCGCCGACAGCCTCGGCTACATCACCGGTTTCGCCCTCGAACTTAATCAACCCCAATGGGCTTTTCGCTTCGGCTTTTTCCAAATGCCGCGCACCTCCAACGGCACGGCGTTGGACGACCATTTCATCGAGGCCTGGGGAATGGTCGCCGAATTCGAGCGCCGTTACGCAATCGGCACCCACCCGGGCGCCGTTCGGCTCCTTGCCTTTCTCAACCGCGCCCACATGGGCAGCTACCAGGCAGCAATCGACAGCCCGGTCCGGCCCGCCGACATCCAGGCCACGAGGGATTATCGCTACAAGTACGGCTTCGGCCTCAACATCGAGCAGGAGCTCGCCAGGAATATAGGTGTCTTTTCCCGGTTGGGCTGGAGTGACGGCAGGAACGAAGCCTGGGCCTTCAGTGATGTGGATCGCACAGCGACGCTCGGCGTCAGCGTCAAAGGCGAATCCTGGCGGCGGCCTGATGACACTGTTGGCCTTGCTGGAGCTCTTAACGGAATCTCAAGAGTTCATCAGAACTTCCTGGCCGCCGGCGGCACCGGGATCCTCGCCGGCGATGGAGCGCTCACCTACGGCCTCGAGCAAATTCTCGAAACCTACTACGACATCAAGGTCTGGAAGACAGCGCACGTCACCCTCGACTACCAGTTTGTCAACCACCCGGCCTTCAACCGCGACCGTGGCCCCGTCTCAGTCTTCGGCGCCAGGCTCCACTGGACCTTCTGAGCAGCACTTAGTCGGCGGCAACCGGGATAACCCGCAAACGTTGCCGGCCAGTCGTTGCATTACCGTCAGTGGAAGGTGCTGCCATTCCAACCCCAATTCGCCGCTTCCACGTCAGTGAAGTTCAGGTAAACACGATCGGGTTGGACCTCCAGGGATTCCTTTAGCAATTTACAGACTTGCTCCGAGAGCTTCCGGTTCACATCACCGTTCAACCCGCCGATGCTACGGATTTCCACGAAGGCCGCGTCGCCGGGTTTGCCTGACATCAGGATGCCGGCCTGACCGGAGGACACCATAACGTATTGCTCGGGCTTTCCGATGGCTTCGGCGACGGCCTTTGAGAGGTCGGCCAGCAGCGATTTTCGTTTGTCCTCGGAAAGGACTACAGTCGTTTCCAGCTTTAGAAGAGGCATAAGTTGATTAAAGCAAAGGTCGAGCTGTTCACCAAGGAATGACTTCCCGGTCGCGCCAAAAAAGGCCCGTCTTCGCCTGCGGAGCTTCAGCCGCCAGCCAGTTGCGCCTCATGATTCATCAGCGCCTGACAAAGCCTGTCCGTTATCAGGTCGAGTCCGATGCAAGCCTTCGTCCACGCGATCGCTTCCTCGAACAAGCCCAGCGCATAAAGGCAGTAACCGATGCTCGCATGGACACCCTCGTCGTCCATGGCGGATTGTGCATCGGTCCGAGGCGCTTCCAGTTCACGAATGAATTCGTGATACCACCGAAGCGCGCAGATGTACATGCCCGCGTTCGCGTAAACCAACCCCATCAAGTCGAAGAAACCGGCGCCATAGTCGTCAATGACAGATTTTACATTGTCCGCCTCCGCCGCCGCCAGCAAACCGCACTGGGCGTAGGCCTCGAGAACTTCCCGGCGGGTCAGGTCATTCGGGTCGGCCAGATGCGCCGCCTCGGTTCCAATCAGGCGTGGATCGTCCACCGCCAGATCCTCGGGCTGGAACGGCAGGACGCGGGCGAAGCTGATCGGATAAAAGGTGCTGAATGGTTCAAACGCCGTCGCATCGCAGTACAGCCGCTGAAAGCCCTGGGAAAACATTCTGCTGCGACGTTAAGCCGGCGGCCGGCCACGGTCCATCACGAAGAGGAGCAAGAAGTGGAGCTAGAATTCGCTTCCGGCCCGTCTTTTCGGCCCACGGTACTTGAGTTTGGTTCACTGCTCAGGTACACGTAACGGCTGTGACCGAGGTATTCTCCGCAAGAACCTCACTTGTTTCAACTGAACACTCCGACGATGGCCGACTGCGCGCCGCACTGGCCGCTTTGTTCATATTCACCCAAGTCCTGCCTGCCGCGGAGACGCTTTACAACGGCATCGTCCTGCCTGAGCCGTGGCCGCCGCGCGCGGCGGATTTCACGGACGATCCGGTCACGCCACCGTATCTGACGACCCCGCCGGCGGTGATACCGATTGATGTGGGGCGGCAGTTGTTCGTGGATGACTTCCTCATCGAGCGTACGACGCTGAAGCGGACGTTTCACCTGGCCGACTACTACGCGGGCAACCCTATCCTGAAACCGGACCAACCCTGGGAGTCCTCGGGACGCGGGCCAGCCGCGATGACGTTCAGCGATGGCGTCTGGTTCGATCCGAAAGACCAATTGTTCAAGATGTGGTATTACGGCGGTTACGGCGCCGGCTTGACTTGCTACGCGACGTCGAAAGACGGCTTGCATTGGGAGAAACCGAAACTGGATGTGATTCCTGACAGCAACATCGTCTTGAAGGGCGAGCGTGATTCCAGCACCGTGTGGCTGGATCACGGCACGACCGACCCGGAGCAGCGATTCAAAATGGCTCTGTATGCGGACGGAATGTTCTCTTTGTTCCGGTCGGCCGATGGGATTCATTGGTCCAAGGCGGGTGTTGGCGCCAGGACCGGCGACCGCAGCACCTTTTTCTATAACCCGTTCCGGCAACGCTGGGTGTTCAGCATTCGGAGCAGTTCCAGGCGCGGCCGGAGCCGCCGTTACTGGGAGACGTCCAGCTTCTTCACCTTCACTCCGCAGGTCCCGGAGAAACGGGAACCGGCAGTCTGGGTCGCGTCCGACAGCGCGGATTGGCAGCGTGACGATTTGCTCACACGACCGCAGCTTTACAATCTGGATTGCGTGGCCTACGAGAGCATCATGGTCGGTCTGTTCAGCGTTTGGCGGGGCGATTACCGAGGCGCGAAGCAGACTCCCAAGGCCGTCGAACTGGACCAACTCGGCCGGCCGAAGCAGAATTCGGTCTGCGTAGGTTTTAGCCGCGACGGGTTTCACTGGGACCGCCCGGAGCGGCGTCCGTTCTGCCCCGTCTCGGAGAAGAGGGGCGACTGGAATTGGGGCAACGTGCAAAGTGCCGGTGGCGGCTGCCTGGTCGTCGGCGACAAGCTCTATTTCTATGTTAGCGGCCGGGCGGGCAAAGGCATTCCCGAGTGCAGCTTGCATGACGCTGGCGCCAGCACGGGTCTGGCTATCCTGCGTCGTGACGGGTTCGCTTCGATGGATGCCGGCTCGGAGGAAGCGACGCTTACCACAAGGCCGGTAAGATTCGGAGGCAAGTATCTGTTCGTTAACGCAGACTCGAAGGCCGGTGAATTGCGGGTGGAGGTGCTCGACAGCGACGGCAGTGTAGTCAGACCGTTCTCCCGCGAGAGTTGCGTGCCTCTGAGCGCGGACAAGACCCTGCAAGCAGTGACGTGGAAAGGTGCAAGTGACCTGTCCGGATTGGCCGGCAAGGCGTTAAGATTCCGGTTCCATCTAAGGAACGGCTCGCTCTACGCGTTCTGGGTCAGCGCGGATCTGAATGGTGCCAGCCACGGCTATGTCGCGGCCGGCGGTCCGGGCTTTACCGGTCCAACCGACACGGTTGGTTCAGGCGCACTGCGAAACGAACATTAGTTTATCCATGCGCAAAGTTTAGCGCGAGGGGTGGCTGGAGACTGCTTAGTGAAACAACAGCCGCTAGGTGGCGGCCAAAATCTCCAGGTGCCCCTTCAATATTTTATCGACTCTGGTCGTGCTTCGTCCAGAACGCGCATCCTTGACGCGAGCAGAAATGCCGAGGTCATAGTGCCGGACAATTGTGTTGCTCCGATCGGCTAAGCCCTCCGCATTGATTTGAGTGTGAAGGATTAAAAGCGCCCGTTGTTCGGCCTGTTCCCGCGGTCCGCTCATCCAGACCTCGAGTGAACGGAGGGTCGGCTCGTGAAACAAAGACACGTGCCATTCGGTCCTGGCGAGTATGCGTTTACGTGGAAGTTTGAGCGGCGAAAGTTTTGTTTTTATGCTTTTGCTGAAGCCTTTGTCCGGTTCAGAGCCAACCGGCAGCGCTTCCACTCTCACAATTTCCCGATCCAGTCGCTTCGCTTCGTGACCGGCTCGTGAAGTTCGCTCAATGAACCGGTGGTCCATTCGGTGAAGGCCCGTCTCCTGCTTGAAAAGTGCGTAGGCCCCAAGACCCGCGACAAGCAAGTAAACCCTATCATGTTTTTGGTCATAGATCTCTCCCAAAACCTCGGAGATCATTCTCCTGCGGCCTGCCAGGGATTGGTACATCGTTGTCAGCTTTTCAACCCCCTCGCGGCTTGTCCCGCTACGTTCGACTAGTGAAAGAGTGATCAGTGCATCCCCAAGGTCTAGCGCATGTTTGCAGCTCGCAACAAATGTCAGTTGCTGCAACTCCGTGCGCAATTGGTCAAGTCGCTCCCGCAGAGCGGGCTCGTCGATTTTCGTCCACCGTCTCGATTCCATACGCTCATGAAACGCTTTGATCGCCTTGGCCAATCCGTTCCGCAACGAGAGAAATTGGTCCAGACGATGAATCTCATCGAACGTCGCCTCGCGCAGCGAGACATCCTTGAAGAAGCCGGATTGCTGCGTATTCTGCAGTAGCTCGGACTTGCGGTCCGCAAGTGGCCGAACCGATTGCTCCAATTCAGTGCAGTCTTTTAGTAGAGCCGCAGCATCATCGCGCAGGAGTGTCGTGGTTTTTGGCTCTGGCAATATGCGTGGACTCGACGGCTCGCGCGTATGCGTGGCCAAGACGGAGATTTTTCCATCCTTTGCAGTGAGATGAAAAATTCCACCTCGACGGCGACCTCCACCGGAAATCGACCGAGCCAATGGCATCAGCAGCAGTTTTTCGATCGTACGCTTGAGCGGGCGCGCCCCGAAGTGGGATGAGTAACCCTCGCGAACTAGCAAAGAGATGACAGCAGGATCCAGGTCGATAGTGATTCCACGGTGACGAATTCCTGAGCGCTGGAGAACTAGGTCCACCTCGCGGCGGGCGATGTGCTCAGCCACCTCCATTGATAACGGCTGAAAGTAAACGACCCGATCCAGCCGGTTGAGGAATTCGGGGCGGAAGAACCGGGACAGTTCCCGCATGGTCTTCTCCTTGTTAGCATCAGCTGGGGGTGACGAAAGATTTCCGCCGGCTCCGAACCCAAAGAGAGTTGTTGGGGCGCTTGCTCCAATATTCGAAGTCAGGATGACCACTGTGCGGCGGAAATCCACGGTGCGTCCTCGCCCATCAGTCAGGCGGCCGGCATCAAACAACTGCAGGCACAAATCGAAGATGTTCTCGTGAGACTTTTCGATTTCATCCAGAAGGACAACGGAGAAGGGATGCTGACGCACCGCGTCAGTGAGAAGTCCTGTTTCCCCCTTGCCCCCAATCAACCGAGAATAACTCTCCGGGCTGGCGAATTCGCTCATGTCGAACCGTTTGAGACGGTTGACTTCACCGAAAATAAATTCCGCGAGAGCTCGCGCAAGTTCGGTCTTGCCAACTCCGGTTGGTCCAATAAAGAGCAGAACTGCAAATGGCTTCTGGGGATCAGTCAGCCCTGCTTTGATCAGCGTGACCAGATCTGCTACAGCCTCGATGGCCTCCGGCTGGCCAATGATCCTTTTTTCGAAAAAGGCCTTGAGTTCATCCTGCTTCAACGGGATCGAGTCGTCGAGCAGGTCAGCGGGAATACCCGAGGACTTTGATAAAGAATCAAGCACGTCTCGCAAGCCGACTGACCGGTTGCCTTCTTTGGCATGCTGAATAACCGCCCGGAGCAGGGCCACCGCATTGCCCGGACGGCAGATGTGACCGAGGAATTGGCCACTGATCTCCTCGACTTGCGCCAGCACTTCATCTGGAATGGATAGCTTCTCCTCATCGCGCACCGCAGCAAGAATGTTTCGGGTTTGTTGTTCATCGGTTTCGAGCATTTGAACCCGATCAAACAGGCGTTGCAAAGAAGGCGTTGCGCCGATGCCTCGTTCGAACTCTTCGGGCGCACTCTCTCCCACCAGCAGCACATTGCCCTCTTCGAGGTATGGAGCCAACGCGCTCGCTACGTTCATGTCGGACTTCGACCACTTGCCCGCTGCGGATAAATCACACAAGTTTGGCACGTATAGCACGACACGGCGAGGCCGTTTGATCGCTTCTACCAAATCACGAACTTTGGTTTCCCATTCGCCCAGGTATTTGGTACCGGCCATGAAATCTGTTGGAGAAATGCGCAGTACTCGCCAGGCGCCATTTTCCGGCTTAGCCAGCTCATAAACCAATTGATTCATCAGCGCACTCTTGCCGGTGCCCGCCGGGCCGAGCAGTGCGATAGACCTCCACGGCTCGCGGCGAAGCAACTTGAGGACGACTTCACAAGCATCCGAAACACAATGGGCTCGAGGCAGCACGCCGTTCTCTGCCAAAGCCGTCATGTCCGTCCCGAAAGCTGAGAGCACCTGCGGGTCAATCGCGACGGTTGTGCGCTCGGTAATCCACGCCAACAATAGGGGAAAGCGTTGCCCGCCGAGGCTTTTTAGCTGCGGCGCCGCTTTGGTCAGCAACGCGATCTCGTTGGGTAGGTGTTTTTCAGTTGCTGCACGATCGGCTACAAGGCGCTTCTCAATAAGCTCCGCACAGCGGCGAGTTACGTCGTAGTCAGAGTCGTTTACGAGGGCTTTGAAGAGCGATCTTACAATTGCAGCGTTGGTCTGCTGGCCGAGGGCAGAAGCAGCCGCCAGCCGGACATTCCAATCCGGGTCGGTTTCCAATAAACCTTTTTGCAGGTCCAAAAGCTCGGGTCGGCCGGCACTGCTCTTTACGGCCGCCTGGCGCACTTCTTCTTCGTTGTCCTGCGCTAGTATGCGCAAGGTCTGAGACGCCGTTTCGCCACAGGGTGCTTCAAGAATTTCCGCGAGCTTCTTTCTTACTCTTGATTCCTGATCGTGCGCCAGTTTCAGCAAGTCTGCCTGCAATTCCGGCTGGGTACTACCGCGACAAGCTTCGATGGCAGCAAGCCTAAGTGGAATCTGTGGGGCACGCAGGAGCGACTGGAGTACAGCGACCTCAGCGCCATGCTCTTGTAGAGCAGCACTTAGAAGCTCGATCTTCGCCGTGGGATCCTCATATTGACCCCGGCGTAAGCTCTCGATCAGAATCCGAATTTCCTCATTCATCATGGAATGCCGCGCGTCCGATATTACTCCACCTCGCTTCCAACCGGAAGGGGGAAGAGGTCACATTCACCAACACCTGGGCCGAATCCGATCAGGTCGCGCCAAACGCTTCTACGGGATAATTTCGGCAGGCGAGTACCAGAACGCCATCAAGCCAAGTGAACAATGCCATAGCCACTGCTGCTCCCGCTTCCAGTTATTAGCCGTTTGCGATTTCGTACAGCGAGTAACCGCTCACGGAGGAAGGTATGGATTCCCTCCAGCGGATTCGGCTAAGCCTTTCAATACCTCGTTGCGACGAACAAGGAACCGGCGCATGTAGGAGGTCAGGAAAAGCCAATTTGCAATCCGGCCCAGCAGGCCCAGCGGCGATTCGAATTCGAAGCGGTCCCGCATGAGAGTTCCCGCCGGATGTTCCGCGAACTGGTGGTCGTGGACCATGCTTTTGAACGCACCCGAAACCATGATGTCCTGAACGTGCTTGGGACGGTCGAAGGCGGTGACTCGAACCGTCAGTCCCTGGCGGACCCCGAAATGTCGCGCCTCCCAGGTCACCTGGTCGCCCATGCCAATCAGTCCACTCGTGACTCCGGCCACAGCGCGCTCTTTCGTGTCTCCGGTTGAGGCCTGATGCGCGTCGATGCTGCGCGCGAGGTCGAAAACTCGCTCGCGAGGGGCGCCGATGACCGTTGTCAATTTGATGACCGGCATGATGATTTGATTGGATGCGGCCAGCCGAGCCAGACGTCCCGCACGCCGGGCGAATAGTTTGCTCCGGCAAACTCGGCATTGCGAAACCAGTCCCAGTCGGCCTCCAGCAACGAAGTGTCGGGCATCGTCACCTGCGCTTTGCACTGCAACCACGGCTCATGCCACACGTGGAAGAATCGTTTCCTGCCGCATGCGGCATTGAACGCACTGTATCGCTCCATCAGCCATGCATCGAGCGAACCAGGCGCGCACTGGGAGAAAGGAGCGCCGGCCTCGAGCTCGCCCCGATACGCAAACGCCGCGCCCGATTTTGCGTCATCAACCCGCCCATGAAGCTTGCCCGCTCTCCAATCGTTCTGATAAGTGATTCTGCCCTGCCGATAAGGCAGCGAAAAGGTCCGGGGGCCAAGCGCCATGGCGAGCCGATTTGGCACCCACTCGGCGAGAAAATGAATTCCAGCATCCCCGCCCGCGCGCACGTAGGTTCGCACATTGAAAAAGTGGTGCGTAGACAACGGCCAAAGCACCCACGAAAGCAAGCGATTAGCGAAAGCCGGTCGCATTTCGCGCATTGTGAATGCCACCATCGAGACGAACGCCATTCCATCGCTCGTGTCCAGCTCGAATGGGACGTTGTGCTGAAGCCGTTTCGCGTCCACCGCGAAATGAATCATCCGCACATTGTCCCAATCCGCAACAAAGAGCGGTTCGCCCCAGCCGCTTTGCATGCGGGCCTTTGCGCGTTCGCTGAGTGACGCCCCGCCGGTCCGAATGGCCTGATTAGGCACGCGCAAGGTAACGTCTCCATTTCGAAGATTCAGCCAACTGCTTCAAAACCTCATTGCGACGAACAAGGAGTCTGCGCAAATAGGATTCAAGAAAAAACCAATCCACCATCCTGCCCAGGATGCCCAGCGGTGACTGGAACTCGAAGCGGTCGCGCATCAATGTTCCGGTTGAATGCTCGGCGAACTCGTGGTCGTGAACCATGCTCTTGAATGCGCCGGAAATCATCGCATCCTGAAAGTGTTTGGGGCGATCGAATACCGTAATTCGAACTGTCAGTTTCTGCCAAACTCCGAAGTGCCGGGCCTCCCAGGTCACTTCACCGCCCATGCCAATCAGCCCGCGCGTGACGCCCGCTACCGCGCGTTCTTCGGTTTCTGCGGTCGAGTCTTGATGCGCGTCAATGCTGCGAGCGAGGTCAAAGACCCGCTTTCTAGGGGCACGAATCAGAGTTGACAGCTCGATGAGCGGCATGGTGGAAATGGGGTCAGGCGACGAGTTGTTTCAACGCGGGTGGAAGCTCCGGATGCCGGAAAGTGAAGCCGCTGGCCAGCAGTTTGCCCGGGACAACGCGGCGACTCTTGATAACCAGTTCGGTTTCGGTTCGCAGAAAGAGCGCACCGATCTCTAACAGCCAGGACGGCGCGGGCAGCCCGAACGGAGCGTGACAAAACTTGCGAATCGCTCCCATGAATTCTTCATTCGTCACCGGGTTCGGCGCGGCGAGATTCACCGGCCCGCTAAGGTTCTCATGTTCGATCAACCACTCCACCGCGCGGCAGAAATCCTCCTGGTGAATCCACGAGACGAATTGGCGTCCACCGGCCATGCGTCCGCCCAGACCAAGTCGGCCCATTCGTAGCAGATTTGGGAGCACGCTGTTCTTTCCGTGGCCCAGCACCATTGCCGAGCGCAGCGCTACTTTGCGCGTGCGGGGTGTATTCGCCTGGTTGAACACGCGCTCCCATTCGGTTGCGATGTGGACCGAGAAAATATCCTTCGCTTCGGCGCAGCCGCCGATTTCGCCCGATTCATCCCAGGCCGGACCAAAGGTGTGCTTGTATATCGTCGCTGTGCTGGAGTTGAGCCAGACCAGTGGAGGGTTGGTGCAACTCGCGATTGCCTCCCCGAGAACGCTTGTGGAGTTCAGTCGCGAATCGAGCATGAGCCGGCGGTTTCGCGCGTGATATCGACAATTCACCGAAACTCCCGCGAGGTTGATGAGCGCCCGCGCGCCTTCGAGTTCTCTGCTCCAATCGCCGACCGTCGCGCCGTCCCAGCGCACCTCGCGAATCAAGCCCGCGCATCTCTTTGGGTTTCGAGTAAGGATGACGATTTCCCTTCCTTTCCCGGCAAGGTAGTTCGCAAGAACGCTTCCAAGAAAGCCACTGCCACCGGCCAGGATGATGTGTTCCTTCACGCCGCCTCCGTGTTGTTGTTTGAGAGAATTCCGCGCGCGTGCCATTCGTGCGACACGTTGCGCATCAGGAACGCACTATCAAATTCCACCGTTCCAGCCGGGAACAAACTCGTGTTTTCGAAATAACTCGATTCCAGCCGATCCACAGCCAGCGGCTCAATCCGCCACCCGTTGCAGTCGAGCTCCAGTCCGTCGAACGCTTCGTCCGTCGCGCGCACCGACCAGCCGAGCGCGCCATTACGGAGAAATGCCGAAGCTTCGGCCAGACTGCGGAAGATAGAATTTGACGGCAGCTTGTCTGCTGCACGCGCTCGAATCCGCAGGAATGTGGTGCCGTCCGCGCTGCGCATTTCCAATTTGTAGTTTCCGCCGGTTTCCCAAACCGTAAACGAAGCTGCATGATGCGCCCCGGGAAATACTGTTCCACCGGCGACTTGGTTCAGCCATGAATCGGTGTCGCGGCGTGGAATGAAAACGCCTTCGCGCTCTCGCCCTGCGTCGTCCCACACTACTGCAATCCGATGCGCCGCGTTTTCAGAGCGAAATCCCAGGTGCACTGGCACGAATGCGGGCCGGACCTGGGTTAGTCTGATCAAGCAGATACCAGCTATGCCCGAGCCTCGGATGATTTTCGCATGAAACGGGGAAGGGAGGATGGCGTTCAGAATCTCCGGTGGGCAGCGAAAGTTGACCAGTATCCGTCGCTCGATGACGCCGCGGACCGCGGGCATCTGCAGTCGAGGGTGACGAATTCGGATGGCGCTTAATGCGTTCATGGTAATTCGAAAAAAGCTGAATGACGGTGTGGTTTTGGGACCTGGGGCGCTGTCACGCAGCACCGACCGGCGATGCAATAACGATTGCGCGCAACCAAGCGATAAACGGCCCGGACAAGGCGCTTGAGGCCGGGCAAGTCAATCGTCCAGGCGAGCGGCTTCAGCCACCAGACGTGTCGCACCAGTTCGACCCAGGCGTCCACTCCATTGAGCGGTGGAGCGCCCGCCGGCAAGACCCACATCTTCGCCATCAGCAATTCGGGTGTCACCCCGAGTCGCTCTGCAATGCCTGGGGTTTGTAGCGGCAGCCAGACGAAGCCGCGACGCTCAAAGGTCCGGCCCCAGCGCCGGCGGCCCAGGACGCAAGCCCGGCACTCAGCGTCGTAGAAAATCCAACCCGCCGACCCTTCGGCGATATTTTCTGTAATTTCTGTATTCATAGAAATACGTCGCCAAAAAAACGGCTGTCAACTGCCGAGGCCCAACAGCTTTCGGATTTTGTCGCCGCCCTTGACGAATTTGGCCAGCGCGCCGGTGGGCCATTGACGGATCTGGCTATACCAGGCGGTCGTTGTGTCGAAAAAGACGGCCAGTTCACGCAGTTTCTGCCGGGTGTACTTGTCGGTATCCCCATCTTTGTCGGCTTCGGTGATGCATTCTCGCAGCAGGCGCGCCGTGGGATCGATTTCGCGCTTTTTTCGTTCGTCCAGAACCACCCGGAACATTTCCCAGACGTCCTTCATGCTCTCGAAATGGTCTCGCGAATCGCCCATGACGTGCACGCGCTTCACAATTCCCCAACCCTGAAGTTCCTTGAGGCTGTTGCTGACGTTCGAACGCGCCACGCCGAGCGACTGCACGATGTCTTCGGCGTTCAGCGGCTTGGGCGAAATGAACAGCAGCGCATGAATCTGCGCGACGGTGCGGTTGATGCCCCAGCGCGTGCCCATCTCGCCCCAGTGGAGGACGAACTTTTGTTGGACCGGGCTCAGTGATGTCATATTCTTTTATTTCTGTCTGAACAGAAATTACAGAAACTCCGTATGTTTGTCAACAAATATTTTTCGAGAGCTCATTGGCAGCAACCTTGCCGCACAGCGTGGAACCTGATAAATGCACGATTCCTGGTGAAACTGTTCCTTTCGACGCTGGCTCGCAACCTCCTCGACTGCTTCGCAGGTCGAAGGATTATTTGGCACATAATCGCGATCGTCCTCACTTTCGCCCTCGTCGTGTCCGGGCTCGATTGGCGCTATTTCGTCGCGACGCGCAATCCGAAGCTTGGTTCCTGTGTGTTTCCGGCTGTCGTCGTGGGCGGACTGTTGCCCATCCTGCTGCCGCTCCTGGTTGTCGCCGTCGGCGGCTTGGCAGGAAGTGCCCGGACCCGAATGATCGGCTGGGCTATCGGTCAGGCCGAGCTAATTGGCGCGGTCGTCGCGGCCGTCTACAAATCGGTCACCGGCCGTGTCCATCCTGCGAGCAGGGTTGGCGAGGATTTGAGCCACGTTTTCCGATTTGGCTTCTTGCGCGGCGGGGTCTTTTGGGGCTGGCCGTCCGCGCATACCACCGTCGCCTTCGCCATGGCCGTCACGATCTTCCTGCTCTTTCCCAAGCAAAGATGGGTCGGCTATGTGGCCATCGCCTACGCCCTCTACGTAGGCCTGGGCGTATCCATGACCATCCATTGGTTCTCGGATTTTGTGGCCGGAGCAATCATTGGAACGGTCGTCGGCATGGTGGTTGGGAAGGCTTTCCGGATTGGTCGAGAGGCTTGACTTGACTTCTGTCTGACGGTAATGTCTGACACATGAAGACGATTTCGCTTCGTACGCTTATCCGCGAGCCGCGTAAAGTGAAGCGCATGACCCGGACAGGAAAACCCGTGCAGGTGACTGACAACGGCCAACCACTTTGGATTTTGCGCCCCGCCAATGGCGCTGATGACGAAGCAGAGCGCCTTCGCGTTACCGATGAAATCCTCGATGAGGTGCTGCAGGGACGCCCATCGCGAATCAGCGCCGTACGATTGCTTGAGGAATCGCGGCGGTGAGGGCGTACGCCGACAGCAGTTTCATTCTTCGATTGCTCACGACGGAACCTGGCTCGCAAGCAACAATTGCGGAATACCGTCGGGCCGGGAAGCCGCCGTTATTCTTTTCGCCATTGCATTCGCTGGAAGTTCGCAACGGCATTCTCCAACGGGCATTTCACCAGCGCCATTCCAGTTCCGCTGCCGAGCGCCGGCACGCCGCTCGCGAGCGAGACGCTGCCCTCGCTCGCCTCGAACACCTCACTATCCGCCGCACTCTACTGGATGTTACCATGGACCTGGAAATTGCCATCGCCCGCGCCATCGAGATCTCCTCGGCCCATACGGAGCGGCTCGTAGCGCGCGCCATCGACCTGCTCCACGTAGCAGCCGCGCTCGCGCTCGAGAGTGAATTGTTCCTCACGACGGACGAACGTCAGGCACAACTGGCGAAGGCCGAGAAATTGAAAGTCGTTTCAATCAGGTAACTTTCTGTTCGTTCTAATCTTGCGGGAGCACGGCAAGCAACCCACAGAAATCCCACACTGTAATCACACGAGCCTTTGCGCGTTATGTCGTCTCGGGCGAGACTGTGCAACCGATGAGGCTCTTGCTGCACACTTCTTGAATAAACGCGCGGCCGAAAGCGACTACATGGGATGAAATTTGGGGCTCACTCCGGAAGGAATTTGTTCAACTCGGCTGTGACCATGGTTTTATCGAGGTAGCCGAAAGTTCCGGACTTTTTCGCCTCGGTCGCTGCTTCCACCAGGCCGGTCATGGCGGTGCGATAAAGCGAAGTGGCAAAACTGATGCGCTTAACGCCGGCCTCGACCAGTTCAGCCACAGTGAATGACTTGTCGCGGAGACCGACCATAAAGTTCACCGGCTTAGACACGGCCGAGCAAACGGTGCGCACGGCGGCAAGGTCCGGCAAGCCCGGCGCGAACAACGCGTCGGCGCCGGCTTTTTCGTAAGCCTGCAGACGCTTGATCGCATTGTCCAAATCCGGCTTGGCATGGATAAAATTCTGCGCCCTGGCGGTCAATGTGAACGGGAAGGGCAAGGACCTCGCCGCTTGAACTGCGGCAGCGATACGTTCAACCGCCAGGTCTAGTTCGTATAGCGGCCGGTTGTGGTCGCGGGACGAGTCCTCGATGGAACAACCAACCAGTCCAGCCGCTGCCGCCAGGCGAATCGTTTCGGCCACAACGCCGGGAGTATCCCCAAATCCATTCTCCAGATCCGCTGACACAGGAAGGTCCGTGGCAGAGACGATTGCACGAGCATTCGCGAGCGATTCTTCACGACTGAGCCCGTGATCGCGCCGGCCGAGAATCCCCGCCGCCGCGCCGCTCGACGTGGCCAGGGCCTCGAAGCCGAGGCCGACGAGAATCCGCGCCGAACCAGCATCCCAGGGGTTTGGGATCAGAAACGCCCCCTCGCGTTCGTGGAGTGCCTGGAACTTAAGCGCTTTTTCTGTTTGGGTCATGACCTCAGGATATGCCGGTCGGCCAAGCACGTAAATCACCGACGGGAGCAAGTAGAGCCACCCTACCCGCACAAGGAAATGATAGGCTCTTACCAACAAGACCCGTTTCCGTTCGGAAAGTGGCGATACTGTCAACACGCGCCCCGCACGCGGGATCTTTCCGCGCGTTGACATTGGCGGCGAGAACAGTACTCTGTTTCATAGCTCTGGCCGATGAACGCGCGCAGTGCCGATTGAGACCGTGGCCGAAAAAGACGATTATCTGGTAGATATTCTGGTTGACCTTGGGTTCGTAAGCACCGACCAGGTCGCGACCCTGCGGCCGGAAGCCCAATCCTCCGGCGTGGGCCTGGTGGATCTGATGCTCGCCAACAAGATGGTGCGGCCCGCCGACGTTACCCAGGCCAAGGCGGCGCACTTCGGCGCGGAAGTCGTCAACCTCAACGAGCAGAAGATTACCGATGACGTCATCGCCACCATCCCCCGCCATATCGCGCGAAAGTATCGGGTTGTGCCCGTTTTTAAGCACGATGGCACGCTGACGGTTGCGCTCGCCGATCCCTCCGACCTCGACACGATCGACAGCCTCACCCACCTGCTGCGGATGGACATCAATCTGCAGGTTGCTTCCGAAGCGGACATCGAAACGGCGCTCGGCCGCTATTACGGCGAAAAGGGCGGGCGCGCAGCAGATCCGCAACTGGCCCAGACCATCAAAGAACTCACCGAAGAACATGTCGAAGTTGGGGGAGGCGCGGCCGATGACGGCGCGGTGGTGGAAGCCGACGCCCCGCTGATCAAACTGGTCAATTCGCTGATTGTCGAAGCTTTCAAGATGCGCGCATCGGACATTCACCTGGAGCCGTTGCCCAAGCGATTCCGCGTGCGCTACCGCATTGACGGCATGCTCCACGAGATGAAAGCGCCGCCCAAGCGATTGCAGCCGGCGATCATCAGCCGGCTCAAGATCCAATCCAACATGTCCATCTCGGAGCACCGGATTCCGCAGGACGGGCGCATCCAAACCTCCGTGGGTGGCAAGCTAATCGACCTGCGTGTCTCCTGTTTGCCCACCAACCACGGCGAGAGCATCGTCATGCGTATTCTCGACAAGGAAGGGCTGCGCCTGGGCTTGCCGGAATTGGGCTTTTTCACCGATGACCAGCAGACCTTCGAACGAATGATTGGCCTGCCTGACGGGATTTTGCTGGTGACGGGTCCGACCGGTTCGGGCAAGACCACGACGCTTTACTCCTGCTTGCACTTCATCAACCGGCCCGACCGCAAAATAATCACGGTAGAAGATCCAGTGGAATATTTGCTCGCGGGCATCAACCAGGTGCAGGTGAATGAATTGGTCGGTCTGACATTCTCGACCGCGCTGCGTTCGATTCTCCGCCAGGCCCCCAACGTGATTATGATTGGGGAAATTCGCGATCTGGAGACCGCCAATATCGCGATCAACGCTTCGTTGACGGGCCACCTCGTCTTCTCGACGCTGCATACCAATGACGCTCCGAGCGCCGTGACGCGGCTTATTGACATCGGCGTAAAGCCGTTCCTGGTCGCTTCCTCGACGCGCGGATTGATGGCGCAGCGTCTGGTGCGCAAGGTGTGCAAGCAGTGCGGGGCGGCCTATACGCCCACGGACGCCGAGCTGCGCACGTTGAACATGGATGCAGCCAGCACCCAGGGGGCGACTTATCTTCGGGGCACCGGCTGCGCCAATTGCTCCAACACCGGTTTTCGCGGCCGGTTCGGCATTTTCGAAATCTTCGTGATCGACGATGAAGCGCGCAAGTTGATCTACGAAAAAGTCCCGTCGTCGGTCCTGCGCACGCGCGCCCGGGAGATGGGGATGCGCACGCTGCGGGAGGATGGGGTCCGCAAAGCGCAGGCCGGCTTGACGACCCCCGAGGAAGTGATCCGCGCGACGATTGGCGATGTGGCTTAGACATCCTGCGACGAGCTCCGAATGATTCATGGCCCGAGAAACTCAGGATCCGGCAGCGGAAAACTTGCGGCTGGCGCTGGGCTAGCTGCGAGCGCATTATTCTCGGGCTCGGCGTGAGGAGCACGCCTCACGTCTGTCCATTCTGAAAAGGTACTTAGCATGTCCTACTCGATGTCCGATTTGTTGCAGTTGGTGGTCTCCGAAGGAGCGTCCGACCTTCATATTCGTGTCGGCACACCCCCGACGATTCGCGTGCACGGCATTTTGCACCGCGTCGAAGGCCCCATTCTCGCCCCGGAAGACACCGAAGAATTGATGCGCAGCATCACCTCGGAGGAGCATATCCAGCACGTGCGCGAGCGGGGCGGGGCCGACTTCGGCTTCGCATTCGGCGAGATGGCGCGGTTTCGCGTCAGCGTCTTCAAGGAGAAGGGCAACTTCGGCGTGGTGCTGCGTCAAATCCCCAGCAAGATGCTGACAATGGAGCAGATCGGACTGCCGCCATCGGTGAAGGAGTTGCTCTACAAACCGCGCGGGCTGGTGCTGGTCACCGGCCCGACCGGCTCAGGCAAGACCACGACGCTCGCCTCGATGATCAACATCATCAACGAAGAACGCGACGAAGCGCATATCGTCACCGTGGAAGATCCGATCGAGTATTATCACCGGCACAAGAAGGCGCTGGTGACCCAGCGGGAAATCGGCGTGGACGTTCCGAATTTCGCCGAGGCCTTGCGCCGCGTGCTGCGCCAGGACCCGGACATCATTCTGGTGGGCGAAATGCGCGACCTCGAGACGATCGACGCTGCCATCACCGCGGCGGAAACGGGCCACCTGGTCTTCGGGACGCTGCACACGACCGGTGCGGCCAAGACCATCGACCGCGTCGTCAATGCATTTCCGACCAACCAGCAGGAGCAGATCCGCATCCAGCTTTCGACCGTGATGCAGGCGGTGATTTCCCAACTCTTGATCCCGCGCATTGATAAGCCAGGACGCGTCGCCATCTTCGAGATCATGATAAACACGCCTTCGATCGCCGCGCTCATTCGCGACAACAAGACGTTCCGCATCCAGTCCGACATCCAGACCGGCGCCAAGTATGGCATGGTAACGCTGGACAGTTTCCTCTTGGACAAATACCTTGCTGGGATGATCGCCCGGGAAGAGGTTGTGACCAAGGCTCAGGACCCGGTCTCCATCCAGGCCAAATTGCAGGAATTGGAGCTGGCCCAGGCGGTAGGCGCCGACACCACGCAGTTGGTGCCGGCCAAGACCTGACGCAGTATGCCGGAAGAAGTCCATAGTCCGTTGCTGTCGCTGATCAAGGAACGGAACCTGATCGACGATTTGCAGTACGAGGAGGTGGCCGCGGAGTTCAAGCGCAGCGGCAAGCCGGTCGTCCAGATTCTCCAGGACTTCGGCGTGATGGACCTGGACACCGTCCTGCAGGTGATGGCGGACCACCTGGGCACCAAAGTCGTCTCGTTTCGCGAGCTGGACCTCTCGCAGCAGTTGCTGCAAACCATCCCGGCCAATACCGTCCGGATGTACGAATGCCTGCCGCTGAACCTGGAGAACGGGACCCTGCAGATCGCCCTGGTTGACCCGCTGAATCCCGCCCGCATTGACGAACTGGGCTTCATCGTCAAGAAAGACATCCAACTCGTCGTCGCCGATCCGGCGGCCATCCGGAAAGCGATCGATAAGTTTTATCCCGAGGACAGCGAAAGCGTTTCGGACATCCTCAAGGAATTGGGCGCGGACAGAGAGATTGCCCGGGAAGCCAGCGCCGCGGAGGCCACCGATGATGCCGCCTTGCTCGAAGGCCTGGCCAACGACGCGCCGATTGTCCGCTTCGTCAACCTGGTGGTCTTTCAAGCCGTTCAGGATCGCGCCAGTGACATCCATTTTGAGCCGTTCGAGACCGAGTTCCGCATCCGCTACCGCGTTGATGGTGCGCTTTACGAAATGTCCCCGCCGCCGAAGCACCTGGCGCTGCCGGTCATCTCGCGCCTCAAAGTGATGTCCAACCTGAATATTTCCGAACGCCGACTGCCGCAAGACGGCCGCATTACTTTTCCCATGGGTAATCGCGTGATCGATTTGCGCGTCTCCACCCTGCCCACACAGTTCGGCGAGTCGGTCGTGTTGCGCGTGCTGGACCGCACCGCGGTCAATCTCGAGATCGAATCGCTCGGATTCCCCAAGTACCTGTACGATTACACCCTCGAGGCCATCCAGCGGCCCAATGGCATCGTCATTGTTACCGGCCCGACCGGTTGCGGCAAAACCACCACCCTTTATTCCTGCTTGCGCCGTGTCAACATGATCGACTCCAAGCTACTGACCGCCGAAGACCCGGTCGAATACGACATTGAAGGCATTATGCAAGTGGCGATCAACGAAAGCGTGGGGCTGACATTCAGCAAAGCCCTGCGCTCCTTCCTGCGCCAGGACCCGGACATTATCATGGTGGGTGAAATGCGCGACCTGGAAACGGCCCAGATCTCCATCCAGGCCTCGCTGACGGGCCACCTGGTGCTCAGCACGCTCCACACCAATGACGCCCCGGGCGCCGTCACCCGCATGATCGATATGGGCGTCGAGCCCTTCCTGATTTCCTCGACACTGGTGGCAGTCATTGGCCAGCGCCTGGTTCGGACCATTTGCAAGAACTGCCGCACGCCGTTCGAGCCCACCGAAACCCAGTTGGCGCTGCTGAACCTTTCGCCCCATGACCTTGGAGAAAAGGTCTTTTACTACGGGCGCGGCTGCTCCTCCTGCAACGACACCGGCTACAAAGGACGCAAAGGCATCTTTGAACTGTTGGTCATCAACGACGCGATCCGCGCGCTGATCAACGAGCGTGCGCCCACGGTCGTGATGCGCCAGAAAGCCATTGAGTTGGGCATGGTGACCCTCCGCGAAGACGGGCTGCGCAGCATTTTTGACGGCGATACCTCGATCGAAGAAGTCGTTAAATATACCTGATATGCCAAAATTCAGCTACGTGGCCATGGATGCGCATGGCAAGGAGACCAAAGGCACCCTCGAAGTTGGCAGCCAGAACGAGGCCATCGGTCGCGTCAAGGAGATGGGACTGTTCCCCACGCGCATCGTCGAGGTCGAGAAGGTAAAGGAAAAGCCCGAGCGCAAGGCCAAGCCAGGGAAAGCCGGCAAGAAGGGCGGGGGGATGAACATTCAGATCAAGATCCCTGGCCTGAGCGGCAAAGTTAAATCCAAGACCCTCACCACCTTCACCCGCCAGTTGGCCACGCTCGTCGATGCCGGTTTGCCCCTGTTGCGCGGCTTGCGGGTGTTGGAGAAACAGGAGAAGAATCCCACGCTCAGATCCATCATCAGCGACCTGGCGCTGTCCATCGAAGGCGGCAGCACCTTCTCCGAGGCGCTGGCGCAGCATCCGAAAGTCTTCAATCGCCTCTTCGTAAACATGGTCAAAGCGGGCGAACTGGGCGGCGTGCTCGAAGTCGTACTGACGCGTTTGTCCGAATTCATGGAAAAGGCGCAGAAAATCAAAGGCAAGGTCATCGCCGCCATGTTTTATCCTGTCGCCGTGCTGATCGTCGCGACGGGCATTTTGATCATCCTGATGGTCCGGGTAGTGCCTTCCTTTGAGCAGGTCTTCATCGGCATGGCCGAGGGCGCGCAGTTGCCCGCTTTCACCCGCCTGGTCCTCGGCATTAGCCGCGCGATCAAAGACCATATCCTGGTGACTATGGGCTGCCTGGCCGTCTTCGTCGTGCTGTTCATGCTGTTCAAGCGCACCAAATTCGGCCGCCGCGTTTGGGACAAGTTCAAACTCAAGATGCCCGTGGTTGGGCCGGTCGTCAGCAAAGTCGCCATCTCGCGGTTCACCCGGACGCTCGGCACCCTCGTCAGCAGCGGCGTCCCGATTCTGCAAGCGCTCACCATCGTCAAAGAAACCGCCGGCAACGTCATCGTCGGCAACGCCGTCGGCGCCGTTCATGAAAGCGTTAAGGAAGGCGAAACGATCACCGCGCCGCTCGAGGCCTCCGGCGTCTTCCCGCCCATGGTCATCAGCATGGTGGACGTCGGCGAACAAACCGGTGCGCTGCCCGAAATGCTTCTTAAGATCGCCGACAACTATGACGAGGAGGTGGATAACGCGGTCGCCGCCATGACCTCTTTGCTCGAACCTATTATGATCGTCTTTCTCGCCGTCGTTGTTGGCAGCATCGTCATTGCTATGTTTCTGCCACTCATTGACCTCATGAACCGAGTCGGCGGCTCAGAAGGCGGCAAGAAGGGCGAGGATTGATCGCAGGCTCCAGGTGACAAAGGTGGAAAAACGCCAAATCCCAGACGCCAAATCCCAAACAAAGCGCAAATCCCAAGCTCCAAGCCGGTCCGAGTATGCTCGGGTTGGGGGGAAACTTGGGATTTGATATTTGGGGGGTTGCAAGCTCAACGGCTTTTCAGCCTTGCCCGCAAAGGACGACTTTCATTGCAAAACGACCTAGAATCCAAGTTTTCGCAAAAAAAGTTCAAAAAAGCCATTGACACCCCATCAAGGTCCGTGTAAATACAAAGTAAAGACATTGCATGGGCGTTGAAATTACATTCCAGCCTACTTTATGGAGTTTGATTGGAACAACCCGCCCTTCAATCTCGATAGCTCTTTGACGCTGCAGGAAATCGAAGAATCGTTCGAAGACGCCTTCGCGGTTCGGTTGTTGCCGGATTCACCCCGCTTTTCGGCGCAGACGAGGTTCTTTAACCTGGGGATGTCGGCGGGTGGGATTGGCATCTTCACCGTGTATCGCACAAACGGGAAGCAGATTCGGGTCATTTACGCCCGCCCTTTCGAGCCCGAAGAGCGGTTCTTCTACCAGCGTAAATTGGATCAGACACTTGCTAAGTAACCAAAACACGATGCGCGCTTTGGCAAATTGGGAAGACGTGCCGATCTTCGACAGCGAAGAGGCCGAGGCCGGCTTTTGGGCTGAGAACAAGCCTGATGTGCGGCTGATGGAAGGCGCGGTGGCGGGCGCCAGCGAAAGTGCCGAGTCGGTGACCATCACGCTGCGAATCGACCCGCGCATGTTGGCGCGGATCAAGCGCCTGGCCCGTTCTCGCTTTCTAAATTACCAAAGCATGATGAAACAGTGGCTCAGCGAACGGATGGAGCAGGAAGTCCGGGAGCGGTGAATATAGGCTATGAACAATCATAACTATTTCGAAAGTCGGGAACAGCGAACGAGCGCAGCGCGCTCCCTTCGCCTCTCGCCCCTCGTCCATCGTCCCTCGCCCTTCGCTTTCACTCTCATTGAGCTCCTGGTGGTCATTTCCGTCATCGCCATTCTGGCGAGCCTGATCTTCCCCGTCACCGCCGCCGTGCACGCAACACGTACGAAGAACCGAGCGAAGACAGAACTGGTGCAAATTGAAACCGCCATCGAACGCTACAAGGATAAGCTAGGCCATTATCCGCCGGATAATCCGGACAATGTTGCCGTCAACCAATTGTTCTATGAGTTGCTGGGGACTACCTTGAGCAACGGCCTCTATACGACCAAGGATGGCAGCGCGCAGATTTCCCAGGCAATGCTGCAAAGCGGCGCTTTCGGGCCTAACGTGAAGGGCTTCGTCAACTCTTCGGCCGGCGGCGGAGGGGGCGACGAAGGCTCGGCAGCTCGTAACTATTTCACCGGGCTGAAGTCCACACAAGTCGGCAAGGTCAAATTCAAAGGCACCGACTTAAACCTTCTGATTGGCGTTCCCTGGCAGCAAGGTCCCGCGCCCTTCAATTTCGATCCCATCCCGGGCGCCAACCCGCCCACGCTGAATCCGTGGCGATACAATTCTTCGTCGCCGACAAACAATCCGAACTCGTTCGATCTTTGGATCGAGGTCAACATTGGCTCGAAAATCTTCTTGATCTCCAACTGGAGCAAGCAACCGGTACGAATCAATTCGCATAACCCATATTAACCGCGCTCCGCGCTTCCGGCTTATGGCTGCTACTCAAAAACCACCATCAACAGAAACATCGGTGCCGATCGATTGGCTCGATTGCGCCTGGGCCCCCCAAATTATGGTGCGACTTCAACCCGTCACGCGCCGTGGAAACAAGTTCCATGCTCCCGAAGCCATCTCCCGAGGCGGTTTGTTGTCAGTCGAGGGACAATCGTCCCGCCTGCCAGGATTACATTCCCGGCGGGCGTACCGGTCGGTTGCACCGCCGCCAAGCCGTTGGGGTCAGTCAATGAGTCGGGCGCAGTGCGGCTCGAACTGGCTTGATCGCCTCACTGCCGGCTCCAAGGTTACTGTTCTGTCGATCTTCCCCTCGAATCTTAAGGAAAAACCTCGCCGCAAATCGCACGCGCTGCGCGGCGCCTTCACGCTGATCGAACTCCTGGTAGTCATCAGCATCATTGCCATCCTGGCGGCGATGCTCCTGCCCGTGCTCAGCAAAGTCAAGGTCAGGGTCCTGACCAAGAATGCGGGTGTCCAGGAGGGCGCCATCGAACGGGCGATTCACGAATACGAGTCGGCCTACAGCCGGTTTCCGGTAACCAGCGGTGCGATGAATGCCGCCTCCGCCGCGCAACCCGGTGAGGACTTCACCTACGGGACGTTCGGTCTGCCGCCTTTCTCCGGCGGTTTGCAGCAGGTTTTGACTCCGCGCACGAGCGCCCCCGGCCAGTACCAAACGAACAATGCCGAGATTATGGCGGTCCTGCTCGATTTGGAGACGTATGGGAGCGGGCTGGCCACTGTGAACAAAGGCCACGTTAAGAACCCGCAACGGACTGCGTTTCTTAATGCGCATATGTCCGGCGACACCAATTCACCGGGCGTCGGCATCGATGGCGCTTACCGCGATCCCTGGGGAAATCCTTACATCATCACCGTGGACATCAACAACGACGAGAAGTGCAGGGACGCTTTCTATCGCCTGGCCAAAGTCTCGCAACAGCAAGTGGGCAAACAATCCGGCTATTTCGGGTTGTTCAATTCGAAGGATCCCAATGGCGCCGGCGACAACTACGAGTATAACGGCAAAGTCATGGTTTGGTCGGCCGGGCCTGACAAAAGCATCAATCCACTTTCACCCGCCAACCAGGGAGCGAACAAGGACAACGTCCTGAGCTGGAAGCAGTAGTTATGAACTCACTCAAAATCGGGCCATCGGGCGCGACGCGCCAGGTCCCGCGTTTCACGTTTTACCTTTTACGTTTTACGTTTTACGTTTCACGTTTCACGCATCACGGAACACGAAACACGGAGCACGCTCGCCCCTCGCCCCTCGCCCCTCGCCCCTCTCCTTCCGCCTCCGCCTTTACACTCCTCGAACTTCTCGTCGTCATTTCGATCATCGGCATTTTGGCCGGCCTAGCCGTTCCGGTAGCCAAGAATTTCCAACCCAATGTGGTGGCCGGGGCGACGCGCCAGTTGCTGGATGACGTCAGCCGCGCCCGCCAACTGGCCATCAGCCAGCGCACGACCGTTTATATGGTCTTCGTGCCGACCAATTTCTGGAACGATCCGGCGTTCCCCTCACTGGATGCCGTCAACCTGGCCAAGGCGACGAACCTGTTCGACAAGCAGATGATTGCCTACAACTTCGTTTCCACGCGCAGTCTGGGCGATCAGCCGGGCCGGCCGACGGCGCGTTATCTGGGCCCGTGGAAAACCCTGCCGGAAGGCGTGTACATTTCGCCCGAGAAATTCGGCCCCCGCCTGCCCGCCAGCTCCCCAGCGCCAATGCTGAACCTTTATACCAACAATCTCGATGGCACTCGATTTCTGGCGCTTCAGGTCTATGGCTTCAGCACCACGAACAACATTCCGTTTCCCGCGGAAGACACGCCACCGGCTCCTGGCACCCCTTATATCACAGTTCCATATATTGCTTTCGACTATCTCGGCCAGATTATCGGCGGGCAGAATGAGATGATCCCCTTGACCAAGGGCCCGATACTTTTTCAGCGCGACCCGAAAACCGGCAAGGGCACCGGTAAGATGTCGCTTCAGGAAGCGCCGGTCGGCAATACCACCAACGCTTTCAACGTGGTCAGCATCAACGGGCTGACCGGCCGCGCCCATCTGGAACACCCGCAAGTCCAATGAAAACGTTCAGGAGTGCGGAGTGCGGAGTGCGGAGCGCGGAATCCGGAATGAGGACCGCGCCCGAGGTTTTGCGTTTTACGTCGCACGCGTTGTTCCCCCTCACCCTTAGGGAGAGGGAGAAACCAGCGCCGCGCTCTGATACCCCGAGCGCTCAGTCTGTCCACCAGCGCGGGCGACAATTCACCCTCTCCCCTGGGGAGAGGGTTGGGGTGAGGGGGAAGTTCGCATCGGAATCACAGACCGCTCCCAAACCCGCCTTGCACATCGACAAGCCACCTCACTCGCGGTCCGCCTTCACGATGATCGAAATCGCCATTTGCCTGGCGGTCATCGGGTTTGCCCTGGCGGCGATTGTCGGCGTGCTGCCGCTCGGCATGAACGTCCAGCGCGAGAACCGCGAGGAAACGGTGATCGGCCAGGACGCCAGCGTCTTCCTGGACGCCATCCGCCATGGCGAGCGCGGCCTGGATGACCTGACCAACTACGTCGTCGCTATCACCAACAGTTGGGCCATCTATACTGGCTTCAAGAAGCCGTCGTTCCACACCAACATCTACACCTACACCGGCTCCTGGTTCGATGGCTCCAGTCAGCCCGACTACCGGCCGATGACCAATGGGCTTGGAATCGTCGGCCTCTTGAGCACCCCCCGGTTCGTCCCGTTTGGCTCCACCAACAGCCTCTTCTTTCGCAGCAATTACATCGTGGCCTCTGTGCGGTCGATGAGCGGTGATGCCAGCGAAAAATTTCCCCAGAACAACCCGGACGTTCAGGCCCTGGCCTTCAGTTACCGGTTGATTACGGAGCTCGCCCCTTATGGCGCCCCCTATGGAACCAACTATTATGACCTGAGCTGGATTGACCCGAGTCGCTTTCCCACCAACAGCGTTCAATACACCAACACCCTCAACTACGGCAATATTGTCCGGGTTATGCGGACCAACCTGTACGACTTGCGGCTCATTTTCCGCTATCCGCAACTGCCCAACGGCAACGTCGGCAGTGGCCGCCTGGTATTCCGCACCAGCACCAGCGGCCACCTGCTCGAAACCAACCTGTTTGGTTTTCCCTCAGACCCGCCGCACCTGCTCTACTTCTTCGAACCTCGGAATTACGTCAAAGCGCAGTGAAAAAAAACGCTTTTTCGCTCATCGAACTCCTGGTCGCGGTCGCACTGATGTCCTTCATCGTGCTCGGGCTGCTTACGATGTTCAGCCAGACCCAGCGCGCTTTTCGCGCCAGCATGAACCAGACCGACGTCCTCGAATCCGGCCGGATCGCGACCGACATGATGACGCGCGAGCTGGGGCAGATGGCCGCCTCGGATCGCAGGTTCACGACCAACTTTTTCGCCGAACTCTCGCGTTCCTTCGCCATGCCGTTGCTCCAGGGCCTGCCGGGAACGACCAACGTGGGCCCGCCAGGAACCCAGGACCAGCGGACCAATGTCGTGCAACGGGTCTTTTACCTCACCCAAAACAACCAGAATTGGACCGGGATCGGCTACTTGGTCCTGCCCGACTACACTAACGCCGGCGTCGGCACTCTTTATCGCTTCTCGACCAACCACAACAATTACACCGCCACCAATCTCAGCGGCGAGTTCCTCCGAGCGCCGCTCGCGAGCATGAACCGTGTTTCCGACGGCGTCGTGCATTTCCGCCTGCGCGCTTTCGGCACGAATGGATACCCGATTACCTGGGCGTCATTTTCCTCAAATGCCTACACCGCGGTCTTCCGCCGCGATGCCTACGGCAATCCTCAGGCTCCGTTTGTGCGGAACACGCTGGCCAACACTCCTCTCGTGGGTGTGCCCGACATGGTGGATTATTATTTCGTGAGCAATGCGCTGCCCGCCTACGTGGAGCTTGAGCTGGGCATCCTCGAGCCGCGCATTCTGGACCGGTTCAAGGCAATCGGCCCTAATAACCTCGCCGCCCAGCGCAATTATCTCTCGAACCACGTCGCCCAGGTCCATCTTTTCCGCCAGCGGATCCCGATCCGCACCGTCGATTTTTCTGCTTATCAATGAAACCGATTTTCTCCAGGTCTCCAAGCAATCGAGCGTGTCGGGCTGGAAGCTCCAACGTCCAACCTCCAAGCTCCAGAGAAACATCAAGCGCCAAGCTCCACAAAGGTTCGGAGCTCGGTTTGGGATTTGGAGCTTGGAGCTTTTCTGGAGCTTGGAGGTTGAAGCTTGGAACTTCAGATCACGCATCACGCATCACGCATCACGCATCACGGAGCGCGCTGCACTCCTCACACACCACCCGCCGCTCCGAACGCGCCATCGCCCTCGTCGTCACCCTCATCCTGCTTTCCGTCATTACGTTCCTGGCGATTACGCTGTTGGTCGTCACCCGCTCCCAGAAGGGCACGGTCACCACCAGCTTCGACCAAACGACGGCCGGCCTCGCGGCCGACAACGGCACCGAGCGCGCAAAAATGGCCCTGCTGGCCCCGATGATGGTTCAAACCAACCCCTACAGCTTCGACTTCTTCGTTTCGACTAATTACATTAGTTCCGCTGGCTTTCGCTCCGGCATTAGCAGTCCGACCAACGTCAGCTACAATTACGCCAACGGTTCGCCGCTCAACCTGAACGATTCGCTCCAGAACCTTGCGAACCTGCTCTATGATCCGCGCGCGCCCGTCTGGGTGACGAATCGTGTTGGCCGCTCGAACGAGTTTCGCTATTACCGCGACGAAAATCGCAACGGCCAGTTCGAGCCGAGCGGCCTGCTGCCGGTCATAGACTTCAACGGAGCTGTTCAGGGCATAAGCAACTATGCTGTCGGCGACCCGCAGTGGGTTGGCGTCCTGGAGCGGCCCGGGCTGCCGCATTCTTCGACCAACCGGTTCATTTCCCGAGTTGCTTACAGCGTTATTCCGCTCAGCAAAACGCTCGATGTGAACTACATCTACAATTACGCAAAGGGGCTCAACGCGGGTATGGCCCAGCTCAACGACAGTTTCTTCCGCAACATGGGGGTCGGGACCTGGGAAATCAATTTGGCCGCTTTCCTGGTGGACCTGAATACGAATTTTTGGCAACCCGCCGCTTCACCTTACACCTACTACGGTTTGCCGGGTAATTACTTGACTGCGAACAGCGGCGTGGCGTTCGAAGACGCTCTCTCGCTGCTAGCCTACCGATACACCAATCCAGGCGATCGCCTCCGCTGGGCGACGTTCCCAATCCTCAGCGTGGCGCAGCTTTTCGGACCAAATGGCGTCAATGCCTTCAGCCGGGACTTTGTGGACGGATACACTCATGGCCCACCGATGGTCGGCACATCTTGGCAGGTGCCTTTCGACTACGACAACCCCCCCAGCGGAACTCCTCGCGTAAACTTTGGCTGGTCGGGCTCGGACAATCCGAGCCATTTTTTTAGCTCTCAGGATTTCTTTGATCGCGCCAAAACCACGGCGAACTGGCAGGGCGTCCCGCCCTCCACCTTTAGCTTCGCCGAGCGCTTGGCTGCAGCCTGCGCCCGGACCAATTCCTACGATCGCTACACCTTTTCACGGCTGCAGGCCCAGCTCGGCACTGATTCCGCCCCTGAGACCGGCAAGATCAACATAAATTACACGAACGTGGACAATTACGGTAACGTCGTGCCGAATCTCGCAACCAATTTTGGGAGTTGGAACCCAGAACAGTTCTTCACGAACGTGGCCGTCCGGTTGCTGGCCAATTCCGGCTATTCCGTAGGAACCAAATCCAAGACCCTCCCCTACAGCCCGACGAATATCTTGGTCACCGACGGCGTTTCGACCAATCTCAGCATCCAAATTTGGCCGACGAATTTTTATACGCCCAGCGTGCACCGGCTGCTCCAGCTCGCCGCCAATATCTATGATGCCACCACCGTTCGCACCAACGGCGCGAGCCCACCGGCTACTAATGGGTTTCCGTCTGTCTTCCGGCCGCTCTTTTACAACGACGCGAAGAATAATCACGTCTTCATCATTGGCTTCCGCGAAGTAAACGACTCGGCGATTCCACTGATCGCACCGGGTATGCGCGATTTGAACGTTGCAGCCGATCGACAGGCCCTCAAGCCCTCCGATCTGGTGATGGTCTATGGCATCCCTCTCGTCATTGGCGCCAAGAAAGGGTTTCCCAATTTCAATGAGTTTTCGATGGAAACTGCCGTCAACGTCACTCGCAAGATGCAGATCCTGGCGAAAACCGGATTGCAGGCCAACCAGGTCCGAGCGATAGCGACTAACCAGATGTACGTGATAACCGTCTCAAACGTGTTTGGCCTCGAGGCGTGGAATTCCTACAGCAATGCCTACCCGCGGGATCTTCGGATGTACGCTTACACTGAGATGCACGCGGTTGTTACAAACGAGCTCGGCAAGGTAATCAATAACCCTCCTTTCGGCGCCTCCGTTCAGTTCAACACCAACATCCCCGTGGCCCAAAACACTTGGAAGGGTTACCGGGAGTCCAGCCCGGCGATGTCCTTCCAAATGCCGCTGGCACCCGGGAACCCCCACGTGAAGGGCTTCCTGTCGGTGGCGCCCTCTACTTACTCGTTCCGGGACGGGTTATTCGAGGCGCCGCCTGCGCGCCAGTTTGAGTCCACCAGCACACCGTTTATCCTGCCGCACTGGTGGCTGCGCCTGACGACGCGCCTGCGGTTTCTGTTGGTGGATACCGCGGCAAACAGGATTGTGGATTACGCGAACCTGTCCTCCGTTGACGATCCCATTGACATTACCTACGAACTCATGAGGGATGCCGATTGCAGCGCCTATAACCCGTCGAGTCCCAGTCAGATAGACGGCCTGCTTTGGTGCACCAACCGTGCCTCACCGTTAGGTCCCACCGCAGGGTCACGTCTTCAAATCGACGTGTCGCTAGGCACGTTCGACGCACGCTGGCAGAACTTCGCGGACAGCGAAGATCAGTTTAGGCAGTATATCGATTTCTTCCGCAGCAATTTTTATGGGTGGCCGCCCAAATACAACCACACTGTTTACCAGACGAACAACTTTGCCGCGCTCCCAGCCTCGCGCACGCTCTACATCACCACCTCCTGGCAGGCCAACGATCCCCTGGTGCATTATAACATCGGCGATCTCGTGGATTTGCAGACCACGAATCGCGTCCAGCTCAACAACGTCATTTCTCAGCAGAAAATTTCGAACATTGGGCGCGTGAACAATCGCTATGAACCTTGGGGCCTCATCCAGGCCGGGAACAGTTCCTCGCACACTCGGTCGCTGATGTCGGTGAAAGACCCGTTGGTCACGCGTTCTGATGATTGGGATTTTCCGACCAACAAATTCCCCAATATCGGTTGGCTGGGCCGGGTTCATAGAGGAACTCCCTGGCAAACAGTTTACCTGAAGCCGTTCATCGAGGCCACCAATTGGATCAAATGGACCGGCAATAACCAGTTGGTGACCAATTTCGGCCAGCTTAATACCAATGTCATCAACCTTCCCGTCGCCGTCCCAGGCTCGGGTCGGCCTTTAACTACCAACGACGCTTTGCTGACTCACCCGATCAATGACTGGGCCATCCTTGACCTGTTCACGACGGCCTTCAACGACAATGCTGCGCGTGGGCGGCTGGGGATCAACCAAACAAATCTGGCTGCCTGGTCGGCCGTGCTCAGCGGCGTCATCGCGCTGCAGGCGGACACCAATGCCAGCTCGGGCAGGCCCGGAACAAACTTCGCTCCGGCCATCATCCAGCCGGTGGGACTCAACGGCAATGCCTCGCCGCTGCTGCACATCGTCAACGCCATCAATGATGTCCGGGCGACTAACTTCGGCGGCTATTTCCGGAAACTGGGTGATATTCTGGCCGTGCCCGAGCTGACGGTAAAATCACCCTTCGCGAGTCTGATTAATACCAATGTGTGGAGCGCCAATGATGCAGTCGTCGAACGGCTGCCGCAGGAGGTGCTCAGCCTGCTCAGCCTCGATTCGTCCCCGCACTTTCTGATCTATTCCTACGGCCAGGCGCTGAAGCCGGCCAATCGGTCGATCGTCACGAGCGGTCCGTTTTTCGGAATGTGCACCAATTATCAGGTCACGGCCGAAACGGCCACGCGCACGCTTTTGCGCGTGGATGGTCTCAACGATCGCCCGCCCAATCCGCACATAGTGGTGGAGAAGTTCAACTATCTCCCACCTGATTAACGATGAGCTCGCTCTCGGAACGCGGACCGGGAATGTGCGCTCTGAGCAGGTGCTTTCAACGCATCGTCCCTTTCGTACGTTCAGTTCCCCCTCACCCCGCCCCTCTCCCTTGGGGAGAGGGGCGGGGTGAGGGGGAAGAGCGCTTGCGGGCAGACAAACCTCATAGATTCAGAACTTCTCCTTCTGTCTCTACACCTTCCCGCTTTCAATATTATTCCGATGGTGGCATGGTGAGCGACTAATTTTGTTATGCGCTGGCGACCTTTCACGTGGTTTCTGCTGAGTGTGTTTTTTTTCATCGCCGCCGCCTATTTCTGGCGGCTGGGTGATGAATGGGCGGCAAAAAAAGCAGCGCCGCCAGCCACGCCGTCCACCAACCAACCGCACTCGCCCAAGCCGAACCCCTCCCCCCACGCGCAAATCGCTCCCATCCGGCTGCTGACCCAGCCTGGCAATCTAAACGCGCCGGCGCCTGGGCCCTCGACCAATTCCGACCGCGCCTCCCGTTTCGCCCATCGCCTCAGCAACACCACAAAACCCCTCGGCGAGTTGATACGCAGTGAGAAAGCCATCCTTCTGCAAAACGCGCTGATCGATACCGCTCGATCCGCTCCATTACAGATTCCCGGGCACTTGCGCGCGCAGGGCGACCCTGGCAGCTATATCGTCCAATCGCGCGGGCCGCTCGATAACGCCTTCCGCGCCGCGCTCAATGAAGTCGGAGCGACCTTCGTATCGTACATTCCAAACAATGCTGCTCTCGTGCTCGGCTCGACCTCTGCCGCGCAAAAGCTTGACGCCGATGCGCGGATACAGGCGGTGCTGCCTTTCGAACCCTACTACAAACTCGAGCCATCGCTGCTGAGCCTGGCAGTAGAACAGAGACCGCTGCCCGAAATCACCGCGCTCAATCTTCTGCTCTTTCCTGGCGCGCGCGAAAGAACGAAGGCCCAACTGACTTTGCTTCAGGCCCAGGTCATCCACGAAGACCGTTCGCCTTTTGGTTCCGTCGTGAGCGTGCAGATCCCGGCCTCGGCCGAGATCCTGCCGGCCCTGGCCGGTTTGTCAGGCGTCCAGGCCGTCGAATACGTGCGCGTCCGGGTCCCGGCCAACGATCTGAGCCGCCCGGTCGTTGGAGTCACCAGTGATTCGACCACAACCAACAATTACCTGGGGCTGACCGGTTCCAACGTCCTCGTCAACGTCAATGACACCGGGATCGACGACACCCATCCGGATTTGGTCGGCCGTATTGTCCCGAAGTCTGCCCTTAGCCGCGTGGATGTGAACGGCCATGGCACGCACATTGCCGGGATAATCGCCGGCAGCGGCCTGATGTCCACCAACGTCAACAACGCGTTGGGATCGAGCCTGCCTGCTGTCAGCGGGCAGTTCCGCGGCAAAGCGCCCGGAGCGAAACTGTTTTCGGTCGCGTTTGACCCGGCATCCGGGCCATTCCTGTCGGACACCGCGCTTCAGGAGGCGGCCGTTCGCACCAACGCCTTCATCTCAAACAATAGCTGGAATTACGGCGGTGCTGATGCCCAGAGCTACGACATCGCGGCCGCCAGTTTCGATGCCGCCGTCCGCGACGCGCTGCCCCGGTCCACCGGTTCCCAGCCATTGCTGTTCGTGTTTTCCGCGGGCAACATCGGCGGCGGCAATGACGACGGCACCGGGGGCGACGGTGACACCATCCAATCACCCGCGACCGCAAAAAACGTCATCACCGTTGGCTCAAGCGAGCAACCACGCAATATCACGAACGAAGTCGTGGTCAATTGCATCACCGTCAACACCAACGGCACCAACATGACGTTCTGCCAGACCAACACACCCTGGGTGTTGATGACCGACGCGCCGGATCAGGTATCGGGCTTTTCCAGCCGGGGTAACGTCGGCGTGGGTATCGAAGGCGATTTCGGCCGGTTCAAGCCCGACGTGGTGGCGCCCGGTGCCTTCGTCATTTCGACGCGCTCTCTGCAATGGAACGAGGCAGCTTATTACTCCCGGCATAATATTGCGATATTTCGCGACGTGGTTCTCTCTCCCGGTGATCTGCTCGGCTCGACGATTTTCATTCCTACCAATGCCACAATTCTCAAGTTCACGGTTTTCCCAAGCGCGCCAAGTCCTTTCCCGGGTGTGCCGATTTACGTCAGCAAGTCCGGTTTCCCGACTCCGACGTCGTTCGACTTTGTCGGCACCAACCAATTGACCATCGGTTTGCCGGCGCTCTCCCCGCGCGACCAATCGTGGTTCTTCGCCGTTGGCAACAGCAGCACGCAAACGCTCCACTTCGACCTCCAGTCTGACGTCACCTTCAGCAACGCCAACGACAATGTCTTCTTTCAGGTCTTGAGCAACATCAATGGTGGCCAGGGCATCACTTACACGAACACAGCGATCGAGACCAACACTGCTACCCACCTTTATCGCTACGAATCCGGCACGAGCATGGCGGCAGCCGATGCCTCGGGGGCGCTGGCCCTGATTCAGGACATGCTGCAAAACCGGCTCGGCCACGTCGATGGCGCCGGGCATTTCACCGACAGCCCCGCATTGCTCAAAGCGATGCTGATCAACGGCGCGCGGTCGGTCGGTAGTTTGTACGATTTCGCTGTCACCAATGCGGTCACCTTCCAGGGCTGGGGCCTGCTCAATTTGTCCAACAGTGTGCCCGGCGGTCTAGCGACGCCCGCCGCCGCGACCAACTCAATGTTTCTTTTCGATCAGTCTCCGGCCCGGGCCCTGGCCACCGGCCAAAGCCATACGCGCAATCTCCAGGTCGCGCCTGACGCGCAAGGCCAACCCTTGCGCGTCACCCTGGTCTGGACCGATCCGCCCGGCAACCCGATCGCCAGCACCAAACTCGTCAACGATCTCGATCTCATCGTCACCAACCTCGACAGCGGCGAGATCTTTTTCGGCAACGACTTCCTGCCCGGCAATGATTTCACCCTTCCGTGGGACACAAACGGACCGCCGACTCTGGACGTTATCAACAATGTCGAGAACGTCTTCCTGGCGCCGCCGCTTGGCGGCCGGTATGCCGTCACTGTGGTAGGCCGGCGCGTGAATGTCAACGCCGTCACGGCCCATCCGGACAATGTCGCGCAGGATTTTGCGCTAGTCATTTCCAGCGGCGATGGAGACCTGACGAACGCGCTTTCTCTGACGACGGAAACAGACCTTTCCACGACTGCGCTGTTCGTCACCGTCATCACGAATACATTCGGCCCGGACAATCCTGACAATTTCGGCGCCATTTTGATTCACCAGTACGTCGGCGCCAACACGCCGTTGCTCGGCACAAATAACATTGCCGATCCGACCGACGCCAACGCCCTCATCACCCTGGGGATGACCAATCAGTGGCATTTCTACACGTTCGCAAACACCAACACCGCCCGGTTCACCAACGCCGCCTTTGCGACGTTCGTCCCGCCCAACCTTGCGCTCCCGGTCATGGGCGCCCGCGAGGGCGAAGAGGGCACGAACTCCTCGCGTGTCGAAGCCGACATTGATCTTTATGTCTCGCTCGATTCCAATCTGACGAACCTGGCCCCGCTGGCGATCAGCAACGCTTTCAAGTCCCTCGGCCGCGGTGGCACCGAGACCGTGCTCCTGAGCAACGCGATCCCGAACACCACTTATTACATCGGCGTCAAAGCCGAAGATCAGCGCTCGGCCGAATACTCGCTTGCTGCGATCATCAGCGCCCTGCCGTTCAGCAGCACGGATTCGAATGGCAACGCGACGGTGCGCGGAATCCCGGCGCCCGCTGTCATTCCCGACGCCACGACGACCCGGCCGGGCTCGACAATCATTGTCGCCTTTGCGCCCAACCCCTCGACGCTGCTCCACCGTGTTATCGTGACCAACCGGCTGAGTCACGAATTGATGGGTGACCTGTTCGGTTCGCTGACTCACGAGGGCGGCCAGACTTTTGCCGTGCTCAACAACAATACCCTCGACCAGGGTGTGACCAACGCCACATTCATCTATGATGACAGCAGTGAACGCAATGTGCCAGGGGCGCAACACACTGATGGTCCGGGCAGCCTGCACGATTTTGCCGGCCAGCGCGCCGGCCGGCAGTGGCGGTTCACCATGGTCGATCGCCAACATAATCACCTCGGTACCAACCTGGCATTCTTCGTCTTCCTCGAGAAACAGCAGGACTTGACCAACGGACTCACCGCGACGATCGAGTCCGGCGCTTGCCGCGAGGATTTCGTGATCGTGCCTCCTGACGCGACGAACCTGACCGTGACCATCAGCCTGCTCTCGGGCACCGGACCGCTTACGTTCGAAGTGTGCCCGCTCAACGGCATTTCGACCCAGTGCAAGAGCAACTTTGTGAACTCGGCGGGAAGCTCAATCACGATCGACCTCAACGACGTTCCGCCGCTCAGCGGTGGCGAATACGTCGTGCGGGTCTGCAACCTGGGGGCCGGCCCGGTCACGGTTCACATCGTGGCGGAGATCGACATTGGCGTCGCCGTGCCGGTGATTCGGCAGTTCACCCTAACCAACGCGGTGACGATCCTGGACGACGCGGTGACGACCGTGACCAATTTCGTCGCGAGCCACTTCCAGATTTCCTCGCTCGACGTCGGTTTGCTTCTTAAGCATCCGCGCGTTTCCGATCTGGCCATCACGCTGATCAGCCCGAATGGCACGCGCATTCTGTTGTTTGAAGATCGGGGCGCGCTCTCGACCACGGGCCTGGGCACGTTCAGCGTCTCGACCAATAGCCTCGGTCTGCCGGTATTCGCCGTGACAAACCTGGCGGCCTTTTACACCAACGATTTCGAACAGGCCCCGGTCGGCCTCTATCGGCCCGGCGCCAACCTCGCGCATTGGAGCGTGCTGACGAACTCCGTCGCCGTGGTCCGCGATTTGAACGAGCTTTGGCGGGACAATAACATTCTCGTGCTCGGCGAAGGCGTGATCTCGAACACGTTGCCAACCACCAACTCGACGTCTTACCGGCTCAGCTTCAAGGTCACCCACTCACCCTATATCATCGGCATGGTCGGCTGGTGGCCGTTCGATGACGATGGGACGGATATCTTCGGCGGACATGATGGCACGCTCTGCGGCAGCCCGCTGTTCGTCCCGGGTGAAGTGGGCCGGAGCTTCCTGGGCGATGGCGTGGCCACGAGCGTGACGGTGCCGCGCTGCCCCGAGCTGGATTTGGGGACTCGGCCGGGCCTGACGATCGAAGGATGGATCAATCCCGCAAATATTACCAATGCCGCGCCGCTGGTGGAATGGAACGATCTGAACAGCACTAATGTGCCGCCGGTCGGCGTCCAGTTCTGGCTCTCGGGCAATTTCACGGGTACTGGCGGTCCGGGCTCACTCTCCGCCAATTTCTGGGACACCAACTCCCAGCCACACGCCATCGATACACCCGCCTTGATCGTCACGAACGCCGTCTCGCCCACCAACTCCGCGTGGCAGCACGTCGCTCTCAGCTACGATGCGGCGACGCTCACGGCGCGATTGTATGTCAATGGCACTCAGGTCGTGGCCCAGGCCATCTCCGCCGGCAGCTTTGTCCCTCGAACCTCGGGCGATCTTTATTTCGGCTATCACGCGGCGCCCACCGCCGCCGGTACTGTCGCCTTCCAGGGCGGCCTCGACGAATTCAGCATCTATGAGCGCGCGCTGTGCGATTGCGAGATCGCGGCGATTGCCGGCGCGACGAACCGAGGCAAGTATGATACCAACGCTCTAATCTGTCCGGTGACCAACACAGTTGAAATTACCGGCATCCTCATCACGAATTTTGTCAACGGACTGAATTGGAACGTCACCGGGCCGCAATGGGAAATCAACACGATCGATTTCACCAACGCGCTCCTGTTCGCCGGCACCAATGGACCGGCGACGAATCTGGCGCCGATCGTCCTTCGTCCGGTGGGATGCCCCGGCGCCGCTCTGGATGACTTTGTGCTCTCGTCCGTCGTGACGAACTTCTTCGACGGCCTACTGCACTTCACCGATGATACGAACCTGGCGCCGGTCCCGATCAAATTCGCGCCCGCGCCTTATCTGACCACGAATTTCCCGCCGTTCCTCGTGTTTTCGAATGGCTTCGAGAATGCCACACAAGGCGTATACAGCGTCGGCGCTGTGCTTCCCGGCAGCCTCAATTCGCCAGCCATCGGACAGCTCAACTGGACGGTGGCCAATGCGCCCGTCACGGTCGTGACGAACGCGAGCGGCGAGGCGGTGAGCAGTAATTTTGTCGCCCTGGCTTCAGGGGCCGTCGAATGCGCGCTGCCGGTAATCCCCGGCCACCGCTACCAGCTCAACTACTCCGTCCGCGGACCCTGCGCGGCTGGTTGGTGGAATGGCGACCAGGAGCCGCTAAGCCAGCGAGCGGCAGATTTGCTGGGCGGCAACCACGGCGCGTTCATCAACGGCGCCACCAATTCGTTCGTGCGCGAGGTTGGCCTCAACGGCCTGTTTTTCCCCGGCATGCTCAGCCATGGCACCAACGGCCAGCCCGATCTCGCCAGCAAGATCGAACTGGGTGACCCGCCCAACCTCCGGTTCACTAATAGCTTTAGTATTGAAGGCTGGATTCGGCCGCTCCCGCAGACCAATGACTACATTCTGTCACTCCAGGCCCTATCCGAGGAACGCGTGATCGAACAGATCTTTTTCCGCGGCGATTCGCGCTTCTGCCTGGACCCGTATTATTTCGCTGTCGAACAGAGCGCCCCGAACGGTTTTGCACTGCTCTTTCATATCGAGGGGGCCAATAGCGGTGATTGCGGCATGACCGTTGAAGCTGAAAACACGGTGGTTGGCAGAGTCTGGCAGCATGTCGCGGCGGTGTTCGAAAGCAATGTTCAATGGACCAACAACCCGCCCTGGCCCACCAACCAACTTCGCTTGTACGTCAATGGCCAGCAAGTCACCAACCTGTTGCTGCATCCGGAGCCCGAACCAGGCGTGGACGGGTTCACCTCCCGACGCCCGTTCCGCGACCTCGATCCCGCTTTCAGCCCGGGCGTCGCCATCGGCAATCGCAGCCGCGGCGAAGCGTCCGAACCGTTCCGCGGTTACATCGATGAGCTGACCGCTTATGATCGCGCGCTGACCGGGCCGGAAATCGTTGCGATCGCCGCCAGAGGGACCTTAGGCAAGGCCGACCGCGCCGCGCCGCCTGCCCTCAGCCTCGCCAAGGTCAGCGCCCAGCTCGATGGCGAACAACAGAGCGTCGGCTATGGTGATAACTCGACGTGGACTCCTCACAGTTTCACCTTCACCGCGTTGCGCACCAATGAGGTGCTCCGCTTGCAGAGCCTCCTGCCCGGCAGCCAGATCGATGCCGTCACGCTGGTCGAGTTGCCCGCCGAGTTGAACTATCAACCGGAGGAACCGCTCTCTCAACTCAACGGCCAGGATGCCTTCGGTGCGTGGCGCCTGGAAATTTGGGACAATCGGGCGGGTGCAACCAACGACCTGACGCAGCTCGTGGATTGGCAGCTCGCGTTTCATCTGCAGCCCAGCAATCCACCGCCGGTCGTTTCGCTTTCGCATTGTGTGCCGTATGTCAGCACACTGGCGCCCGGCGGCATTCAGTACTTTATCGTCGAAGTGCCGCAGTGGGCCACTATGGCCACCAATATTCTCGGCTTCGCCAATGCGCGATTCACCACCAATCCCGCGCCGGTCACGATTTTGTTCAATCAAACCAATTTTCCGGGCGCGGCCGACCTGGCTCTCATCGCACCGCTCGTCAGCAACGGCTTGAACATCCTGACCACCAACTCGCTCCCGCCACTGCTCATCGGCCAGCCCTATTTCCTCGCGCTCACCAATCCCAACCCCGTGGCGGTCGATTTCTCGCTCGCCGTCTGCTTCGACATCGTCACGCTGGCCAACTGCCAGCCAACGCCGAATTTCGTCGTCGGCACCGCCGGCATTCCACGCTACTTCCAGTTCGACGTGCCGACCAACGCCGTGCCGCCCGGCAGCCCGCCGCTGGAAGCCACGCTTTGGCTCACCGGCGCCAACAGCAATCTGACGATTGTCGTCAGCGAGCATCTCCCGCTGCCCGATCTGGGCCAGTACGATTACATCAGCGCTCAGCCGTGCACCAATGATGAGATTGTCCTCGTTGTCACCAACAGCACGCCTTTCCCCATCCAGACCAACCGCTGGTATGTCGGCGTCTTTAACTCGGCGGTGTCCGACGTGCCCTTCACCATCCAGGCTTGCTGGAGCACCAATTACCCCACGCTCATCCCTTTGACCAATGGCGTTCCCTATATTGCCGGGAAAGCCAATCCGTACATTGCCCCGCCCGGACCGCCGCGCTTTTTCTTCTACGAATTCACCGTCACCAACGCGGTGGATGCGCTCCTGTTCGAGCTTTACAACCTGGGCGGCGATGCCGACCTCGTCTTGCAAAAGGATGTGCCTCCGGGCATGGCCCCCTACTTCGACGGCAGCTTCCAGGCGGGCGTCAAGCCCGAGCAAATTGTCGTCCGCGCCAGTTTCGACAATCCCGATTTGCGTGGTAACTGGTTCCTCGGCGTTTACAACAATGAGAACTTCAACGTCACTTACACCATCCGCGCCGTGACGCCGACCAACGGCCTGCTCCTGAGCGCGCTGCCGCTGAACATGACGCTCACTCCTCTGGCCCCGCCCCATGGCACGCTGGTCCAATGGAACGGAGTCGTGGGCGAAATCTACCAGATCCGATTTTCGACAACGCTCTTCCCGCCCGTCTGGAACCTGCTTGGCACAGTCGTTGCGACGACCACCTGCCCCACGTTCGAGCTTCCACCTGGGTTCAGCGGCTTCGTTCAGGTGCTGCAAGTACCGCCGGCGACGATGCAGCCCGTGCTCAAGATCAGAATCGTGCCGGGCAATCTGGTCCGGATTTCCTGGCCGACTACCGCGTTCGGCTACAGGCTCCAGTACGCGACATCGGTGGCCGGTCCGTGGTACGATCTGGGTCTGCCGGTATCCATCGAAGGCAACGAATTTGTCGTCTACGACATGCTCGGCCCCGGCCCGAAGTTCTATCGGCTGTTCAAGTAGGTCGCAGCAGTTTTTTGATTACCGGCTGGAAACGGCGGAATGCCCGGCAGTTTCGGTCTTGCCGATCTCTTTCCGGATCGCCTCGGCGATCTTCCGGTTCCACTTCTCCAGCGTGGGAGCATCGCGGCCCTCCAGCAGCAGGCGAGCCTTGGGTTCGGTGCCCGAGTATCGGAGAAAGACACGCCCATTCTGCGTTTTGAGCTCGGCTTCGGCTTCGGCGAGCAGTTGGGGCACGTTCGCCAGCTCTTCCAACGGCGGCTTCTCGCGCACGATGATGTTGGTCACGATTTGCGGGAAGCGCGTCCAGCATTGGGCCAGCTTCGACAGAGGCTGCTGCCGAGATTTCATCGTCCGGAGGATCTGAAGCGCCGCGATCAGGCCGTCGCCCGTTGTGCTGTAATCGCAAAAGACCAAATGACCGCTTTGCTCCCCGCCAAAATTAAAGCCATGGCACAGCATTTCATCAATGATATTGCGATCTCCGACCGCGGTGCGGACGAGGCGTCCGCCGGCTGCAATCATGGCCGCTTCCAGCCCAGCGTTGCTCATCAGCGTGCAGACGAGCGTTTTCTCCGCCAGCGTTCCCTGCGCCAGCATCTCCAAACCGGCGATGGCCATCATGTCATCACCATCGATCAGCGAACCCCGCTCGTCGCACAACAATACCCGATCGCCGTCGCCATCATGCGCCAGCCCCAAATCCGCCCGGTGTTCCCAGACTTTCTGGCACATCAGCCGAGGATGCATCGAACCGCAGTCTTTGTTGATGTTTTTTCCGTCCGGTTGATTGCCGTAAACGATGACTTCGGCGCCCAGTTCCCGCAGGACGCAAGGTGTGGATTTGTAGGCGGCGCCGTTAGCGCAATCCACGACGATGCGCAGGCCCTCGAGGGTCTGGCCACGCGGGAACGAGGCTTTCGCCTGCTCGATGTACCGGCCCAGCGCGTCATCGATGCGCACCGCCTTGCCGATCTCGTCCGCCGTCGGCCGGATCGTCTCAATCTCGCCGGTAAACACCAGCCGTTCGATCTCATATTCGATTTTGTCGTCCAGCTTGTAACCGTCCGCGCGAAAGAATTTGATTCCGTTGTCATCGTACGGGTTGTGGGAGGCGGTGATGACGATGCCGGCATCGGCGCGCAGGCTGCGCGTGACGTAGGCCACGCCGGGTGTCGGCAGCGGTCCGATGAAAAGCACGTCCACTCCCAGAGAGAGGATGCCCGACGAAAGCGCGTTCTCGAGCATGTAACCCGACAGGCGTGTGTCCTTGCCCAGGACGATTTTGTGCCGTCCATAATCCCGTGGCCGATTCGCCAGGTTCTTGAACACATGGCCGGCGGCGCGCCCCAGCTTGAGCGCGGTCTCGGCCGTCACCGGCTCGATATTGGCTGTGCCCCGGACTCCATCAGTCCCAAAGATCCTTTTCGGCGACGTCATGGTTTGGGCGGAAAGATGACCTGCACCTCCGACGGCTCGACCCGCACATGCGAGATGCCCGACGGCACTGACACTTCAATCCGCTCCTTGAGTTCACCCGCGGTTTCGACGTCCGTTAGGTCCACGCGCGCCCGGATCTGGTTTGCCCGCAGCGCGCGCACCGTCTTGGCGTCGCCCCGCACCGTCACCTCCACTCTGTCCGGCTGGACCTTGAAATTCCGCACGTCCTGCGCGGAGGAGATCACCAGGACCGGCAGGTTTGAAAAAGTGCGCTCCTCGGGCGCCAGGTCGAGCGGCGTCACCGGCGGGCCGCCCTTTTGAATCGCCATCGAGGCCGTCAGCCAGATTAGCAGCGCCAGCATGAGCGAGAAGAGCTTGAGCCAGAAATCGTGAACGAAGAGTTGGCGGAGAAAGCCGATCATTTGGCCAGGCTGGTTGTATTCGAAGTCGTTTCGGGCGCCTGGTCCTTGGCTTCGGACACCGGGCCGGCTTTTTCGCCGCCTCCCGTCCAGGACCTGATCCAATACAACCACTGCCGTGACCGGGCCGGAGTGACCAGCATCGACGTCAAAAACGCTCGCAGCTCTTCCAATGTCACGTTCCGCACCAATGTTCCCTTGTAGGCGTGCGAGATCGCTCCCGTTTCTTCCGACACTGCGACCACAACGGCGTCAGTCTCTTCGGTCAAACCGATCGCCGCCCGATGCCGCGTGCCGAGTGACTTGTTCAGGTCCTGCCGCTGTGTCAGGGGAAAGATGCAGGCGGCGAACGCGATGCGGTCGCCTTTGAGAATGACCCCGCCGTCATGGATGGCGTTATTCGGGAAGAAAATCGTTTCCAGCATCTCGGGCGTGGCCTGGCAATCCACCACGATGCCGGATTCGACCGCCTCCTGAAGCTGGATGGATTGCTCGATGGCGATCAGCGCGCCGATGCGCACCTCGGCCAGGCGCTCAACGGTTTGGATGACGACCTCGATGTTTTCGCGTTGCTCGTGAGCGGTGGTGAAAAATGGCAGGGTGCCCAGCTCCGCCAGCATCCGGCGCAGTTCCGGTTGAAATATCACCAGCACCGCCACCACAAAGGCCGCCGAAAAGACTCCCAGCAGATATTTCAGCTCTTCGAGTTTGAGCAGAAAACTGACGAGCACGACCGCCAGCAGCACCACCATGAAACCGGTGACCACCGGCGCACCGCGTGTGCCGCGCACAAATCGAAACACGGAATAGATCCCCAACGTCAGGATCAGGATTTCCAACCCGTCACGCCAGTGGTGTTGAACCAGGTGCCACATTATTCTGTCCGTTTTGCCAGGAGCGCCTCAGCCATCCGAATCGCCTGAAGAGTCGCGGCCACGTCGTGGGCGCGGATAAGCTGCGCCCCCGCTTCGACCGCCAGGCAGGCACAGGCCAGCGCCGCTGGCAACCTCTCGGCAGGTCCGGCGCCGAGCAGTTCGCCCATAAATGACTTGCGCGATACGCCTACGAGCACCGGACGTCCCAGCGCCGTGAAACCGCGCAGCGCCCCAAGCAATTCCAAATTATGCTCGAGCGTTTTCCCAAAACCGATCCCGGGATCCAATATAGTTTGCTCTGGTCCGATTCCGCAACCTTTCAATCTCCGCAGGCGGTCCAAAAAAAACTCGGTGACCTCCCGAGTCACATTGTCATAAGCGGGATTGGCCTGCATGGTTTGGGGGGTGCCTTGCATGTGCAGGCACACGTAGCCGGCGCGGGCCGCCGCCACGATCCGCCACATGTCGTCATCGGCCCGATTGGCGGCCACGTCATTGACCATGCTGGCCCCGGCCTGCAAGGCCGCGCGCGCCACAGCCGGCTTGGTGGTGTCGATCGAGATTGGCACCCGCACGCGCCCGGCCAGTTGCTCCAGCACCGGCATTACCCGGCGGAGCTCCTCCGCTTCTGCCACCGGCGCCGAACGTGGTCGCGTCGACTCCCCACCGATATCAATAATCTCCGCGCCTTGCTCGATTAGCTCCAGCGCGTGGGCTACTGCCGTCTGCGGATCGAGGAATTGTCCGCCGTCAGAAAACGAGTCCGGCGTGACATTCACTATCCCCATCACCAGCGCCGGCCGAGGGAAAGTGTATTCAAACTGACGCGCTCTAAGAATCACCTGGAAAAATGACGAATGACGAAAGAAGCCCGAAGTCCGAAACGGGACACGCGCGCCTTCGATGTCTCGGTTCGGATTTCGACATTCGGATTTCTTTCGGATTTCGGCATTCCTTCGGGCTGCGGCCTTCGGATTTCCCTCAATAGCCCGGTCCTTCCTTCGCCATCTGAATGAGCTCGATCTCGTATCCTTCAGGCGCGTCAATGAACGCAATTCCGCCGCCGTCCGGCTTCAAATGGGGCCCATCGGAGTATTTGATCCCCAGTTTGGCGAGATGCGCGCCGAATTCCTCGAGGCTATCGACCTCAAACGCCAGGTGCGTCAGATCCGGCTGCACCTGCACCGGGCCGCTGGCGGGGAAGAAACAAAGCTCGATGAGCTCCTCGCTGCCGGGCGCCTTGAGAAACGCCAACTCCGACCCGCGTGCTGATTTGTGCCGCCGCACTTCTTCCAGCCCGAGCACTTCTTTGTAGAACCTGACTGTGCGCTCCAAATCGTTGACACGGTAGCGGGTGTGCAGCAGTTTGTTGGCTTTGTTCATCGGCCCACCATAGCGCAAATCACGCTTCTCGACCAAGTTCTTAATCCGGACTCGGGTTTTCCCTTTGCTCCGCCGCGAAAAGTGGGTTAGGGAAAGGCCCGTGATTCGCATTCAACGCTGGTCGTTTTGGCTCGCCGGCTGCGCCAGCGCATTTTGTGCCTACGGCCAAATCGATCCCGAAAAGCGCGAGTTGATCCAGCTCGGCTACAACGCGGCATTGCAAGGCCATTCCCCGCTGTCTGGATACGCGTTTTATTACCTAAACAAGCCGGAGTTTCTCCGTACCAACCTGACGCTGCGGCTGGCCGTGGCCCCGACGTACCTGGATTCCGAGTTGGGCATCAGCCAGGCATTCGGCGAAAATACGCATCTGGGCATCGGTGTCGCCGGTGGCGGGTTCGCCGACGATTACGCCGAGATTCGACAAGGTGAATACCTCCGGAAGGAATCTTTCGACGGCTTCGGGGGTGAGCTCTCGCTCAGCCTGTATCACCTCTTCAATCCGGGCCGGACTATTCCATTGTACGGGATCGTGCGCGGCACGGCCCACTACTCGACTTATAGCAGCAACGGTGACACCGACCCGAATTTCCGGCTCCCGCCGGATCACGGCCTGTTCACAGTCCGCACCGGCCTGCGCTGGGGCGGCCGCGAACCGACGCTCTTTCCCTCGCTCGCCATGGAGCTCTCAGTCTGGTACGAAGGCCAGTTCCGCTCGTCCCACGGCGTTTACGGTTATAACGACCGCACGCTCGAGCCTCAGTCTCACCTTATCTGGGGCGAGGCGCTGCTGGCCTATACTCTGCCCGAGTGGAAGCATAGTTTTTACGCGAGCTTGACGGCGGGCACGAGCGTCGATGCGGACCGCTTCAGCGCTTATCGCCTGGGCGCGCTGCTCCCGTTGGTCTCCGAGTTCCCGCTTTCGTTACCCGGTTATTTTTACCAGGAAATCAGCGCCAAAGATTTCGGCCTGTTCGGCATCAATTACATCGTGCCGATCGACGACAAAGAGCGGTGGAATTTCAATGGCACCTTGACGACTGCCGTGGTGAACTACCTGTCCGGCCTCGAACAGCCCGGCCAATGGCACACGGGCGTCGGCGCCGGTATCCTCTACAAAACCAAGTCAGTCAAAGTGATGGTCGGCTATGCCTACGGCGTGGACGCGATCCGCTCGAGCGGCCGCGGCGCGCACAGCGTCGGATTCCTAATGCAACTGGATTGGGCGCAGACCCGCGAGATCCTATCCAGTCCGCAAAGTCCAACGCGCTGGCGCGGGCTGCAGCGCATCTTCGGCGCCTTCAGCAGTTGATTCAGTGCGTGTCGTAGGCGCCGACGTCAGGAGAGGCTGACTGAAAAATCCAAAATCTAAAATTGATGAGGGCCTCCTTGAGTCGGCGGCTACGCTTCGTGAATAGGCCCCGGCTGGCGCACAACGACAATTTTTTCGTGCAGTCGGCAGGTTCGCGAGTACGATGGCGCAAATGTCCGATGCTTATCAGCAACTTCTCGAAGCGACGATCCAGCATCTGGAAGAGTTGAAGGCGCGTGGGGTGCGGTTCGTTTCCGTCTCACCGGAAACGATGGCTGGGTTGAGCCGCAAGCGGAGTTGCCCGCCTTTCAAGTCGCTGGCGCCCTCAGCTAAAGCTCCGCAGCGCCCTGTCGAAAAGCCGTCGGCCCCGTCCAGGCCGCCCCCACTCGAACTCGAGCCGCAAGCGACTGTTCGCGAGCAGGCTTCCTTGCTCATTCTGCCGGACGAAGCTGTTGCGGCTCCGGCTTCCCTGGAGCTGACGCCCGAAGCGAAACGGGCCGCGTTCGCCGAGCTGCGCGAGCGGGCGATGGCCTGCATTAAGTGTCCGCACCTGGCGGCCTCGCGCAGAAACGTCGTCTTCGGTGTGGGCAACATTGACGCCGACCTGATGTTTGTCGGCGAAGCCCCGGGGGCTGACGAAGATGAACAGGGTGAACCATTCGTCGGCAAGGCGGGCCAGTTGCTGACCCGAATTATCGTGGCGATGGGCCTGACACGGGAATCGGTCTATATCGCGAACATTCTAAAGTGCCGTCCGGACACACCCGGCCAGAGCGCCGGAAACCGCAAACCCACGCAGGAGGAAATGGAAACCTGCATTCCCTATTTGCACGAGCAAATCGATTTGATCCGGCCCAAGGTGATCGTCGCACTCGGCGCCACCGCCGTGGAAGGATTACTCGGCAAGACCGTCGGCATCACGCGCCTGCGCGGCACTTGGAAAACGTACCGCGGCCTGCCTCTAATGCCGACGTATCATCCCGCTTACCTCCTGCGCAACCAGGCCCCCATCGAGAAGCGCCGGGTCTGGGAGGACATCATGCTCGTGATGGAAAAACTCGGGATGCCCATCAGCGCCAGGCAGCGCAAATTCTTCACGAGCCAGTCCTAATTCGCTTTTCGCGTCAGATCTTATGCCGCGCCATTTGCGAGATGATGATGACGCCGTGGATCAGGGCCAGCGCCAGCAGGCCGATCCCGGAAATATGCTCCATCCGCAGCAGAGTTTTTTCGCTGAATTTTCCGTGGCCGAGTGACACCACCCAGCTCAGGCCGACAAACCACGCCCCCGTTCCCAGAGCGACGCCGGCCACGCAGGCAAGCTTGCCCGGCCAATCGGGGGTGACCCATTCCCGCGAGATGAAGCTGGCCGCAAGGATGATCCAGAAAACCAGCACGCCGACATTGCCCATCACTCGCACCAGCCCGATCGCGAACGCCGAACGCGGATGGATGCGCTGTTCCAGCCGCTCCTCAATCCTGTCCGCTGCGGCACCAAAATGGACGGGCGCCTGTGCAACCGATTTCGTCAGCAGAAACTTTATCCCGAGAAACAACATGAACACGAAGCTGAACAGTTCCATCGCTGCTTTCACGTAGCCGCGAGAGAAGAAAGACGCAAAGCCGGTGAAAGCAATGAAGCAGTAGATCACTTCCATGGCCGTTGCCCCCAGCCCAATCATCATGGCCCAATAAAAGCCACGGCGCGCCCCCTCGTTCATGATGGTGAGGTTGATGGGGCCAACTGGGACCGAAAGCAGGAAGCCGCTGAGAAAGCCCGTCAGAGCGGCGACGACGATGGGCGGCAGTTCGACCATGAGCGCGTCACGGCGGCGAGGCCCGCTCCGCTTCTTCCTCGTCTTCCTCCTCGATCTCACGCCGCATCCGGCCCGAGATCCTCGGCCGGATGAAGCCGTAGATCAGGTAGAGCGTGAAGAACGCCGGCAACACGTAATAAAGGATCTTTTCGCGGAATACGAGGATGAATCCCAGGACGAGAGCGGCGATGATTGCTTTGGTGAACGTGCTCTGCGAACGCAGCCCGAGAGATTTGAAACTGGGATATTTGACGGTGCTGACCATCATGGCGGAGAGGAACAGGAGCACGACGACCAGCAGCCAGTTCCAGCGGCCCAGGGTCCGGTCGTTTTCGTTGAGCCGAATGATCAGCAATGTGAGCGAAGAAACCAGCCCGGCCGCCGAGGGAATGGGGAAGCCGAGGAACTCCTTGCCGCCGGTGACACCGCTCGCCGCCAGGCAGTTAAATCGCGCCAGACGGAAGGCGCCGCAGATCAGGTAAATGGAGGCAATGAACCAGCCCCAGTCCGCGAACACCCCGAAATCCTTTAGCACCACCCTATGCACCAGGAACGCAGGGGCCGCTCCGAATGAGATCAAATCAGCCAGCGAATCGAATTCGCGGCCGAACGGGCTGTCAACTCCTCCCATCCGCGCCACCCGTCCATCAAACAAGTCGAAGATGCAGGCCAGGAGAATGAACCCGAGGGCCAGTGTGATCTGTTGATAGAAATTTCCTTTTTCCACGTCTGCCTCGACGATCTTCGTCAGCGCGACAAACCCGCAGAAGAGATTGCCCGCCGTGAGCAGGTTCGGCAGGAAGTAGATCTTCAGCTTCGTCTCGGGCTGCTCGTTAGACGGCGGGATGGAAGCGGGCGTGGACGTCATGAGCGTTTCAGTTGGCCGGCTCAAACTCTGCGAGCACCGTTTCACCGCCAACCACGTGATCGCCAAGCTTGACTTTGATCCTGGCGTTGGCGGGCAAATACACATCCGTCCGCGAACCAAACTGGATCAGGCTGATCCGATCGCCCCGCGCCACCGCGTCACCCGCCTGGACGAACGGCACGATGCGCCGTGCGAGAACGCCCGCGATCAACCGTACCCCGATTTTTTGTCTTTGTGGTCCGTCCGACTCGAAGCCGAGCAGCACGTTTTCGTTATACTGGGCCGAGGCGGCTTTCAGCGCGCTCAGAAACTGACCGACGGTGTATTTGAAGAAGGCCACCTTGCCACCCACGGGCGCATTCTGCACATGGACGTCAATGATCGAGAGGAAAATCGAAACACGCTGGCACTCGCCGCCCATGAATTGTGGCTCGGTCGTCCTATCCACGACGTCCACCTTGCCGTGGGCCGGCGAAAGGATCAGGCCCGCTCCCGACGGAACGCGCGCCTCCGGGTCGCGAAAGAAATAAAAAGTGAACAGCGCGAAAACAATCCAGAGCGCTACCAAAAAGGGCGTGATGGCGAGAGCGACCGTTGCGATCGCCGCCGCCACCGCCACGGTGAAGGCGCCGATGGCCCAAACCGCGAGAACCGCGAGCAGCGAAAGGAATATGAGTTTGAAGGCCGCCTTTCTGGCTTTGCCCACGTGTTTCATTCATGCCAAGGGTAAAGTTTGCCCCGCATGGGTCAAAGGTAAAGTTGTTGAGAGCGCTTCAGGCAGAAGTGGGGCGGGCACTATTGGGAGGTCCGGCCCCGCAGCGCAGTTACCTGAGTAGTTCCGTCAGGATTTTGGCTTCAGAATCGCCGGGTCAACAAGCCGCGTCCAACGCTCCTGTTCCGAGATCGGGATCAGTCCCTGCTGCACCTTCAACCAGGCCATCTCGCGCAGGGAGCGCCACCCGAGTTTGCGCGCGGCTGTGCGGAGCTGGCCGGTCCGCAGCCCCGGCTGGATGAGGTCGGCGATCTTTTCATTAAGCAGGAAGAATTCGTAAATAGCGACACGGCCCCGGTGGCCCTTCTGATTGCATTCGACGCAGCCGCGTCCTTTCCAGGCGCGAACGTCCTCAGGCAGTAGAGACAAGGCATCTGCCATCTCTTCGCGCGTGGGCTCGGGAATAGCTTTGTCTTCCTGGGCGCAATGGCGGCAGATTCGGCGCAGCAACCGCTGTGATACGCTGCAGACCAGCGACGAGGAAATCAGATACGGCTCGATTTTCATCTCCAACAACCGCGTCACCGCGCTGACGCTGTCGTTCGTGTGCAGGGTCGAGAACACCAAATGGCCGGTCTGGGCGGCGCGCACGGCAATTTCCGCGGTTTCAAAATCCCTAATCTCGCCGATTAGCACTACGTCCGGGTCATGGCGCAAAACCGAGCGCAAGCCGTGGGCGAAAGTCAGGCCAATTTGTTCGCGGACCTGGATTTGGACGGTGCCATCGAGTTGATACTCGATGGGGTCCTCGAAAGTGATGATTTTGCGTCCCTCATCATTTGCCTGAGCCAGCGCGGTGTAAAGGGTGGTGGTCTTGCCGCTGCCTGTCGGGCCAGTGAGCAGCACCAGGCCCTGTGGCAACTGTGTCAACTGGGCGAAGACCGCTTCCTGGTTCGATTCCATGCCAAGCTGGCCCAGATCGAGGAATAGGCTTTGCCGTCCGAGGATGCGCAGGCAGACGGCCTCGCCATATTTTGTCGGCACAATGGAGACCCGCAGATCGTATTCCTCGTCGCCCGTTTTCATGGCGATGCGCCCGTCGTGCGGCAGCCGTTTTTCGGCGATGTTCAAAGCGGCCATGATTTTGAGTCGGGAAACAACCGCTGAGTGGAGTTGGCGAATGTCCGCCGGCACCGGCACCGTTTCCAGGATGCCATCGACGCGGTAGCGCAGGCGGATGGCATTGGCATAAGGTTCGAGGTGGATGTCGGTCGCGTGGAGACGCAAGGCTTCCTGCAAAATCTGATCCACAAAAGCCGAGACAGTGGCTTCGAGGGCAGAATCAGTTTCCTTGTCCTGCACGTCGAACACGATCTCCTGGTTGAGCTCGGCCCCGCCACGCTCCTGGCGCAGCTTTTGGACGGTCTCGGCGCCCAGGCCGAAATGTTTTTTGATGACGGCGTGGATAGAGCTGGGAGTGGCCAGAACGATGTTGAACCGTTTGCCGAGCAGCAGGCGCAAATTGCCCTGTTCCATCTGGCTCGGTGGCTCGCTGAAGGCGAGGATGAGGCCATCGTCTTCCAGCCCGAGCGGGAGGAAGTGATAATGAAAAATGAGTTTGATGGGGACCAGCTCCAGGGTCTCGCGCTTTGGGTCCAGCGCCACCGGATCGACAAATTGTAAACGGTTGGCCGTGGCCAGTGCCCGCCAGGTATCTTCTTCCGACGCGAAGTTCAAATCCAGGATCGCCCGATGCTGCGGTAAGTTGAGCCGTCGCTGACGCCGCCGCACCTGCTCGAGCTGTTGCTCGGAGAGCTTGCCTTGCCCAAACAACAGATCGCCCGGTTCCTTTTGAAATGTATCGGTGTCGAAGCTCATTGAATTGGCACTTCGATCTCCTTCTTGACGTTCAACGGCAAAACGTTCGTTTGGCCCGCAAGATTGGTCAGGATCAAAGTTTGCATCGTGGCCAGTCCGACCAGCCAGTTGGTGGAGATGTGCGCCCCGACGGGCTGGTTCAGAAACTCGTCGGCCAACCGAACCATCACTTGCTGTGGACCGCCCTCGCTTTGATAAAACCCGAGATAGGTGACTTCGATCTTGCGGGTCGTTGGAGCCGGCGGCGGGGGAGTGGGCGGCGGAATAAAGTGGCGGGTGTAAAATGCGCTCACCAGATTTGTATCGGCGACCGGCTTCGGCCATCCGCCCGGTGAAAAGAGCGTCGGCAGTTTTGCCACCGGCGCGGGGCTTTGCGCCGGGGCTGAAATGGCGATGGCATCCCGATAAACCGGCGCCTTGCCGCCAAGACCGACTGCCGCCAAGTACAGCAGGAGCCAAAACCCGGCGTGAACCAGGATAGCGAACCGTCGGCCTCTGAGAGTCTGAACCAGAATACGTTTCATGGCCGGGTCACTCTCTCACAATAAATCCTACGGCGCGCAGCGAAACTCTGACCTCATCGGGTTTGTCGGGAGATTGCTTCCTCATGATGAGACCGTCGATGAACAACGGAGCCTTGTCCAGGCGGGCCTCCGGCATACCCGCGGCCCGCATTTCATCCGCGCGCAGCGGCAAGTAGTGAAGCAGCGTGACTAAACTGGCAGCCGAGCCAGTCAGCTCGATCTGCAACGGGATTTCGGCCAAAGGCAATGGCGGGCTGGTGGGCGGGGCATTGGTGAGCGAGAGCGGAACGTCGAGAGAATGAATCACGCCCACTTTGCATTGCAGCGCGGTGTTGAGCAGACTCTGCACGAGCGAGAGTGCCCCCCACAACAAGGCCGGCTGCTTGATATCGGCGGTGTGTTCGGGGAATCCGGCAAATACCGCCGGTTCGATGGTGACCTGGTTTTGTTTGGCCAGCCGAGCCAGATCATCCATCTGCTGGCTGCGCTCGTCCTGATATGCTACGAGTTGAAAGGGGGCGCTCATGTTCGAGCGCACAGTCGGGCTCAGCTCGAGCCGGGCAACCGCTTTTTGTTTGCCGTTCTCCAGCAAAGCAATCGCTTGCCGCGTTTCGGCGAGCTGATTGGTGATGTGCAGAAAATCAATCGCGATCACGTTGGATTGCTCGAGCGACGTGGCCAGTTTTTGCCAGGCGTTTTGCAGAGGAGCATCCAATCCCTTGGCGCGTCGAGCGAGCGGGACCATGACGATCAGGTAGTAGGCAGCCAGCGCCAGCCCGGCCAGCGGGAGCATACCCCGACGCTTGTATTCCAGCAGCAAACGCATGGCTAAGAAAGAGCGAGGCTGTGGAGTGATGGATGCGTCCCGCGCGGTGCCTTCATCTGCCGTTGGGTGAAAGGTTATCCGGGTTTTCCGCGGCGCTCGAACTGGGACGCGTCGTCCGGCGACCGCCGCGCGGCGGTGAGCCGCCAAAGCCCCGCTTACCCACCGGCGCCTTCTGGAAATCGGTTTCGGCGAAATCCAACGCCAGCACAAACTGGCGATCTGGCAGGACCACTTTCGGGTCCGCCAGGCCACGGCGCAGGTCTTCGGAGAGCAGATCGACTTTGGCAAAGAGCCGCTGGTGTTGCAGCCCAGCTACAATCTGGCCGAGCAACCGGCGGGCGGCCTCGGCCTCCTCCGGAATGCACAGTTCGGCAATCAGGCCCGGACGCGGTGGGTAGGGATTGGTAAATGTCATCCAGGAAGCGGTGAAAGAGCTGAACGGCGTGAGCGGCGGTAATGGAGCGCCGATCGCGTTTGTTCGGCCGGCGCGGTTGGTGGGGCTCAGGGACGCAGGCTGGCTGAAGTAGCTCTGCTGGTCGGCGATCAATACGTACCAGCAGCTCCGATTACTGCGCGATTGCTGGAGCAGGCTCAAGGTCTTGAGTGTGTCAATCGTGCCTTGCTGGGCGGCAAAAAAAGGCCGCAGTGTTTCGTATTCGGCGACCAGGTCAGCCGTCAGCGCATCGTTGGCTTCGACGGCTTCTTGGCCGGACTGCACCTTCGTTAGTAAAGCTTCTTTCCGGCCAATCAGCGACAGGTTATGCCATGTGCCCACCGCAAACAGGAGCAAGCAGATTCCCAGAAGCAGCAAACTGGCAAACTCAAGCCGCTGCTGGCCCTGACGTTTGCGCCAGGCGACACGGTAATCCTCCGGGAGCAACGAAACCGATTGTGCACTGCAGCCCAGCGCCTGCAGCGCCGCGCCGAAAGCCACCTTGAATCCTTTCGCCGGCTGCACTGTTCCCGGCGCGCTGTTACTGGGCCAGGGCCGGAGATTCAGCCCGGCATGGGTTTTTAGATGTTCAATCAAGCCGGGCTGTTCAAACCCGCCCCCGCTGGCCACGAACTCGACGCCGGCCTTGTCACCTTCAGGAAGGGGATGGCGCTCCAGCCAATCCTTTAACTGCCGCTTCAGTTCCGCGGCCCAACCGTCCACAGCTTCGACGAACCTGGGGTCAGCCGCAGGCCCGTTCATCAAATTCGTGCCGCGCTTAAGCGCTTCGGCGGCTTCCTCCGAACAGTTCCGCGCCCGCGCCAGCGCACGGGTCAGAAAATCGCCTCCCATCTGGAAACTCGTGGCGAACGCCCCTTGCCCACCCAGCAAAACCACTACCACGGTTGTCTGAGCGCCCATGTGCACCAGAATCGCGCGTCGAGAGCTGGAAGCCGCCGCGCCGTAGGCCGCGATCAGTGCGTTGGCGGTGGTCGTGACCTCGGAAAGATCTTCCTGATCAAGACCGAGGCGGACAATGCGCTCGCGGATCTCTCCTTCCTGGGCCAGCGTCACCCAGAATCGTTGCCGGTTTTTGACTATGGCGTCGGTGCGGATGAAGTCATAGACAATCTTGCTTTCGCTGGCCCCGCTCAGCCGAACCAGTTCATCCTCGATCAGTTTCTTGATTTCGCTCTCTGGCGCCACCGGCACGTCGATGAGCTGAGAAATCGAGAGGTGTTGTGGAAGAACTAGCGCCAGCGGCGGCGAACCCCAGCCGTCCAGGGTGTCCAGCAGATGGGCCTTGATTTCCTCCGCGGAAACGAGGCCCTCTGCTTTCAGATCGATCATTTCCTGCTTCTGAATCCGGACGCGACCGAACTCGCTCTCCGCCAGCAGGAGCTTGAGGCAACGGCTGCCGGGATCCAGTGCCGCGACGCGTCGCTTCGGAGGGCGCAGGCGGCCGAACGTCGAGAGAGGACGAATCACGAGAACTGCGGGCTGGTCCGGTTCATTTCGGTGGGGAACCGGGCTTTTTATCGCGAGGTTCGTTGTCGTAAACCAGGAACTCGCCGGAATCTTTGAGAATCGTCGCAGTGACGAAAATCAACAGGTAGCGGGGCGTGTCCACTTCAGTTCGCCGCCGGAAAAAAGCGCCCAGAATCGGGATGTCTCCCAGCACCGGCACAGATTCGACGAGCGTAGAGCGTTGACGTTCCAGGACGCCGCCCATGACCACGGTGTCGCCAGAGTTGACCACCACGCGGGTGGAAAGCTCCTGTGTGCGGTACTGTGGCAGGTTAATGTCGAAACTGCTGAACGGGTTGTTCGTGCCGCCCTGGAAATCGGTGAGGGTGGCATAACGGACAAGCTGAACATCGGTGTTCACTTTCGGGTTCAGGGCCAGCAGGATGCTCTTGCCATCGCCGCTGATGCTGGCCAGGACGTTTAATTCGGCGCCGGCGGTAATTTTGGTTGGCTTCCCCTGCGGCACAAAGGAAGATGCGGTGTAATATTGCTGAACGGTCTGTTTGACCTGGTACTCTTCATAATAGTACTGGACCTTGCCGTCGCTGATCGTGGCCGGGCGATTATTCAGCACCGTCAGCCGCGGTTCGCTCAAGGTCTGGGCCTCTCCGCTTTGTTGCAGCGCTGTAATTGTCGCGCTCAGCTCGGCAGCGTTCAGGACATTAGTGAACGATTTGGAAATTCCCAGGCCCATTGCAGGGTTTCCCGCGACTGTATGGGGAAAGTTCTGATTGTTGACAATGCCAGTGAAATCCGTCGGGAGCGTCGTGGCGTTCGGATTGCGGCCGGTTTCCCACAGCACACCCAACTGCAGAAAAGCGGGCTTGGAAATCGTCACGAACCGTGCCTCAATCAACACCTGCTGAATCGGCCGGTCGAATTCACGGATGACTCGCTCCAGGACGTCTAATTGTTCCGCTGTGCCCGTCGCCACCACCAGGTTCCGCTCGTAATCGATGTAGGAACCGGACCCCGTGAAGAGCGCCTTAATGGCCCGCTCCAGCGCTGGTTCCTTGGGCGCCAGATCGTTCACAAAACGCTTGAATTTCTGGCTCTCGGTTGTGGTGCTGACATTTGGCGCAGTTGTGACCGTCTGCTTGGTGACCTCTTCAGGGCCGAACTCCGCCGGCAGCACGAATCCCTTGCGCAAGCGATAGAAGCGGGTTTCCTGCATGATGTTGTTCGTGTTCTTGGCGTCCACGACCCAGACCAATTCGTCACCGACTTGAAACTGCAAACCATAATTCCGCGCGACGTAACGGAAGAACTCGCCCAGTTTGACATTATTCAGGTTCGTCTGGCCGCCGATGTTGACCGTCAGCAGATTGGTGAGCGCCGCGAGTGTTTTATCCGCGACAATGTTGACCCCGGTGTTTTGGCTCAGATTCACCAACAGCGTCCCGAGCGGGACGTTGTCCACGTGAACCGAAACCTCTTTCTCCAGGATTTTCGACATGCGGCCTTTAGTGCTTTCAAAATCGAACAAAGGTCCCTTGGCATGGATGGTCTTGCCGTATGTATCCGGAATGTAGGGAGTGCTTTCAATGTGATCCACCGTATCACGAATGTCTTTGCGCGCCACCAGGCCGCGGTCCTTCTGCTCTGTCAGCAGCCCTGGCACCGTCGGGTTGAACACCGAGTCCTTGGCGTCGATTTCCCGAATCCTGTCCTCGAGCGCCTGGTCGCGGCGTTTCTGGCGCGAATCGATCACCCAGTCGTGGACCCGCCGCACCATCGTTTCCTGCGGCGCCTTCTCCAGTAAAGCATCGGCTTTGGACTGGGCCTCCTCCCAGCGCTCATTGGCGGCCAGTTCCATGATCTCTTTGATTTCGGCGTCGTAGGTTTCATTGTAGGTCACCTTCGGTGTCGCGTTGGTCGGGGACGTCGCGGCTGGCGCGGGCGCTGCGGGCGGAGCCGTCTTGGGGTGTTGGCAGCCTGTAAGAGAAATCAGCAGCAGCCCCATCGCCGCCGCTGCCTTCGAGATGATTGGCGGTCTTCGCGAGAGCATGGAAGAGAAGTGACGCAGAAATCGGGCCTCGAATTCAAGCACTAAAATCAGCCTGAAGGACGATTAAACCGATCCTGAATGGAGCGATTCTGAGATCCAATTTGGATTTGCTAAAGCGCAAGCTGTGAGAAGGTGTCAGGCTTCAACGCCATCTTTGCTTCTTCAGCGACCTCCGAATTGGCCACATTCCTGTGGACTCAATCGCGTGATTCAGGAAGCTACCGACGACACTCGCATCAGCCACTCTGAAGCCGCCGCATCGTGGCGCGTTTCAGTTCGCGGTCGGCTTCCCGCTTTTTCAAGTCCTCGCGTTTATCGAAATGCGCTTTACCTTTGCCGACACCCAACGCGACTTTCACGTTTCCGTCCTTCCAATAAAACGAAAGCGGAACGAGGGAATGGCCCTTCACCGCCGCCAACTCGAAGAGCTTTCGTATTTCCGATTTGTGGAGCAGCAGTTTCCGGACGGCTTTGGGTTGATGGTTCTGGCGATTGCCTTGCGCATATTCCTCAATGTGCGCGTTGTAAAGGTACACCTGGCCATCCTCGACGCGCGCAAAGGCGTCGCTGATTTGGCCGTGGCCGGCGCGGAGAGCTTTGACTTCGGTGCCTCGCAGCACGATGCCAGCCTCCATCGTTTCCACGATGTGGAAATCCCGCCGCGCTTTGGGATTAGTCAGAATGTCCGCCATATTCCGCCGACGGCAGAATACCGGATAAATCGGCCGCCCGCGAACCTATTCCATTCAAGCAGCTTGCTTGGCGACTTCGTCGGCAAACTTCTTGAAGAAATCATCCATCATTTTCTTGCCCACGGCCTCGACCAGGCGTGAGCCGACCGCGGCGATCATGCCGCCGACTTGCGCCTCAGCTTCACACCGGACTTCCGTCTGCGTCCCGCTTTCGGCCAGTTGAATTCGTGCGTTGCCTTTGACAAATCCTGGGCCGCCTTTGCCTTCGACCGAGAGAGTGTAGGACTCGGGCAGACGCTTGTCCTTGAGCTGCACCTTGCCGACGTATTTTCCTTTCAGGCCGGCAATCCCGATCTGGAGGTGCGCATCGTAGTTGTCTTCGCCAGTGCGCTCCATTTTCTCGCAGCCGGCGATGCAGCGTTGCAGCACTTCAGGATCTGTAATCAGCGCGAACACTTTCTCGCGCGTGGCGGGGATTGTAATTGTCGCTGTGAATTTCATTGATGATCGATCGCCGGCGACGGTAAGGCTGCGCGGTCGAGAGCGCACCCCCAACCCGGAGCCCCTTCATCCGCCCAAGCCACAGCCCGACCGATCAGGAGCGGCGCAGCGCAAGTTCAAGCGCGCGTCGGCAGTTCACCTGAGCCAAATGCGCGCGAAATGCGGCCGAGGCATGAATATCGTTGAGAGGTTCGACGTCCTCAGCCGCCTTGGCGGCAGCATTGCGAATGGCTCCGTCGTCCAGGTCCTTACCCCGCAGACTTCTTTCCACGGCGGCCGCCCGATAGGCCTTGGGCGCGACACCGTTAACACCGATGGCTACCGATCTGTCCTGCGCCCTGATCACAGCGGCCACACCCGCGATGGCAAACCCGCTGGCTTTCTGCGCGAATTTCGCATAGGCCACGGATTTGGTCGTGGTCGGCACACGGATCTCACAGAGAATCTCGTTCGGCTGGACGGCGCTCTGCATCATCTCCACAAAAAATTCTTCCCCTCGCACGGTGCGCCGGCCCGACGGACCGGCAATCTCAAATTCAGCATCCAGCGCCAATACCCCCGCTGGCCAATCGGCAGCCGGATCTGCGTGGACCAAAGCGCCGCCGATGGTCCCGCGATTGCGGACTTGCACATCGCCGATTTGTCCGGCGATTTCGGGCAGGAGCGGACATTTCCGGCGCAAGAGCTCCGAAGATTCGATTGTGAAATGTGTGGTCATCGCGCCGATCGCAATGACCGCGCCTTGTTCGCGGACGTAGCTCAGGCCGGCGACACTGCCCAGATCAATTATGGTTTTTGGCTGGGCCAGGCGCAGTTTCATGGCCGGCAGCAGACTGTGGCCACCGGCCAGCACTTTGGCATCCTCGTTTCGGGTCAACAAAGTCACGGCTTCGTCCAGCGTCCGTGGCCGGTGATAATCAAAGGCGGCGGGGATCATGCTTTAGTCATTTGGCTCGGTTGATCTTTCCAGTCTCAAGCGACGGGCACTTGCACTCGTCTGTTTCGGACATCCTTTGCGATAAGCGCGGCACCTCGGCTTCCAGAAGGCCGCGAGGCGGTTGCGGGCATCTCCTTGTGATCGCGGATTGCTCGCCAGATCGTTTCCGGCGTGAGTGGGAGGTCCAGGTGCCGGATGCCCAGCGGTGAAAGGGCATCGATTACCGCATTGGCGATAGCGGGTGTCGCTCCAATAGTGCCGGCCTCGCCGACGCCTTTGATCCCGAGCGCGTTGCTCGGGGAAGGAGTTACTGTGCTGTCCAGGATGTATTCGGGAATATCTTTCGCGCGGGGCATGGCGTAATCCATGAATTCGCCCGTGAGCAACTGGGCGTTCTCGTCATAGACGGTGCGTTCGAAGAGCGCCTGTCCGAGCGATTGGGCGATGCCGCCCTGGACCTGCCCTTCTACAAGCAAAGGGTTGATTTGCGGACCGCAATCGTCCACAGCCACGTACTTCACGATTCGCACCTCGCCGGTTTCACGATCAATTTCAACTGCAACAATGTGCGTCCCGAAGGGATAAGTGCAGTTGGGTGGCTCGAAGAAGCTCGAAGCTTCCAAGCCAGGCTCGAAATTGGGTGGAATATTCTTGGCCACATAAGAGGCCGGAGCGAGTTGGTTCCAGCTCAGGCCTTTTTTGGGCTGACCCTTGATGAAGAACTTGCCCGCGCGAAATTCGACGCGTTTGGCGGCCGCGCCGAGCAAATGGGCCGCCAGGATTTTTCCTTTGGCGACGAGCTTGTCAATGCACATAACGATGGCAGTGCCGCCAACGGCCGTGGCCCGGCTGCCGTAAGTGTCCCGGCCGAAATGCGCCACGCCAGTGTCCCCGCGCATCACGACGATGTCCTCGATCGGCACGCCGAGTTTGTCAGCCGCGATTTGGGCGAAGGAGGTTTCCTGGCCCTGGCCGTGGGGTGTGGTGCCTGTGATGACCGTGACTTTGCCCGACATCTCGATCCGAACACACCCCCATTCCCAACCGCCCGCAGCCATCATTTTTGACGGCCCCAGGGCGCAAATCTCGACATAGGTAGAGAGTCCAACACCGAACAGCCGGCCGGCCTTGCGCGCCGCGTCGCGCTGCCGCAACAACTTGTCCCAGTCGCCGACGCGCTGCGCCTTGCGAAGTGCTGCCTGGTAATTGCCGCTGTCGTACGTCAGGCCCGTCGGAGTGTTGAAAGGAAATTCGGTTGGTTTGGGAAAATTTTTCAAGCGAACCTTGACCGGATCCAGGCCCAGCTCGTCGGCGATCAAGTCCATCAAGCGCTCGATGACGTAAGTGGCCTCGGGTCGGCCCGCGCCGCGATAAGCGTCGGTGGCCATCTTGTTGGTATAGACGCCGATGACTTCGATGGCAATGGCCCGGCACTTGTAGCAGCCGGCGAGCATCAAGCCCGTCAGCGTCGGGATCGCAGGGGTGAGTAGTTGCAGATACGACCCCAGGTCCGCGATGGTTCGGGATTTGATTCCGAGGAGCGTTCCGTCCTTTTTCACTGCCACTTCGTACTCGCCGATCTGGTCGCGGCCATGAATCGTCGCGGCGGCATTCTCACGGCGAGTCTCGATCCATTTTATTGGCGCGCCCAATCGCATTGCCAAATGGCTACAGACTGCTTCTTCGGCGTAGAGATTGAGCTTGGAACCGAAGCCGCCGCCCACTTCCGGCGCAATGATGCGCAACTTGTTTTCCGGCAACCGGATCATGCCCGGCAAGAGTGTGCGGACCAGGTGCGGAATCTGCGTCGAGGTCCAAAGCGTCAGCGACTCCTCGCCGGGATGAAACGAGGCGACGCAGCCGCGCGGCTCGATCGCCATGGGCGTGAGCCTCTGGTGCACCATGCGCTGGCGGATGATCCGATCAGCCTGTTGGAAGGCTCCATCAATGTCGCCGTTCGCCAGCTTCCACGTATAGGCCGCGTTGGTACCCAATTCCGGGTGTGCCAGTGGCGAATCCTTGTCCAGCGCCTTTGCTGCATCACTGGCTGCGGGCAAGGGATCATAATCGACCTCGATCAGATCGAGCGCATCCCGCGCCGCCGACCGGTCGGCCGCCACAACCACTGCTACTGGATGGCCGACAAAGTAAGCGCGCCCGTCCGCTAACACCGCATGTCGAGGCGATTTGAGCTCGGGCATTTCCGAGGCGCACGGAACCACGCCGCAATGCTGATTGAGGTCCGCGCCCGTGAACACACCCACAACTCCAGGCGCGGTTTTGGCTGTCCCTGTGTTGATGCTTTTTATTTTGGCGTGAGCATAGGGGCTGCGCAGAAAGACGGCATGGAGCATCCCTGGGAGCACGAGATCGTCCACGTATGTCGCCAGTCCTTTGATGAGACGCGGGTCTTCGACCCGCTTGAGTGACTGGCCGATGTAGGGTTTGGTGGCACTCATGGTTCAAAAGTTAAAAAGGGACCTACTTAGCCTTTCGTTGCTTCGCCGCCGCGTACTCGATCGCATCGATAATGTGCGAATATCCGGTGCACCGGCACAGATTGCCCTCCAGGCCATGCGCGATTTCCTCGCGGGTCGGGTGGGGATTGCGTTCGAGCAATTGGACCCCAGCCAGGATCATGCCGGGCGTGCAATAGCCGCATTGCAGACCGTGACAATGCCAGAAGCCCTCCTGCACTGGATGCAATTGGCCGTTGCGCGCCAGGCCTTCGATCGTCGTCACCTCAGACCCATCGGCCTGTACGGCCAGCACAGTACAGGATTTTACTGCCTGGCTGCCCATGAGGACTGTGCACGCGCCGCAGATGCTGGTTTCGCAGCCCACATGCGTGCCGGTTAATTTGCAATGATCGCGCAAGAAATGGACCAGCAACGTCCGTGGCTCGACCTCATGCTTCTGCTCGACTCCGTTGACTTTAATCGTGACCAGACTTTTCACATGACCTCTGAAATCTCGGGTTTACGTACGGCTTCGGGCTTAACGAAGCTGAATATTGGGCCGAACCCAGTCAATGTCAAAGCGGGAAATCGAACGTCTGGGTTGGGGTAATCGCGCCACGACTCTACGCAAATCGTTGTATGGAAAAGGAGCCTGGAACTGGCTCGTTTTTCCGGGAACAAAGTTCGGCCTCGTTCATCTAATCTAACGGTGGTTTTGCCATTTTGCGGGCGAAATGGTGAAGCCGCGTACAACATCAACCTCGTTCAAAGGATACCAAAGCTATGAAAAACAACCTCTCCAAACTCATCGCTGGGACTATGCTGGCACTGGCGCTCGCGACAGGTGCGCGGGCAGCGACTTCCAGTGGTTCCGCCAGCGCAATCCCCGCTTATTACGACCACAACCTGCTCACCATACATTTTGGGGAATTCTCTTCTACTGCTGAAAAGGCCCTGCTCCAACACAACACCTCTCTCAACTTCATCTACCAATCGGACCCCGGTCTGCCCGGAGGCCAGCCTTTTATCTCGGTAATTGATGCGATTCCCGGCGACGGCTTCAACCCTATCTGGGAGGAAATACAGATCGCCTTCACCTCGGGCCACACGCCACGGCAACTCTTCTCAGACACTGAAGTCGAAGACGCCTTCAACAATGGCGAAATCACGCTCACGGCCACGGGCGAGGTCTATTGGTGTCCCGTTGTGGGGAAGAAGTAAAACGGTTTCAAAGCAACACGGTCTTGGAGCCACGCGGCGACGAAGGAGTCGCCGCGTGGCGTATCCGAAAAGAGGAGGCGAGTCCAGATCAGCGTCGCCATCGGCGACTGTTACCGGAGTCTGGCGTTCGCGGCAATCCACTGATCTGCCGAATTGGTGTGGTCACTTCCACCCTGGTTCCCGATGTCAGGCTTGACCTTGAGGCTACGAACCGATAGACAGAGCCAGGCAGTTGTTGGTTCAATAGCCTGGGCGCCTGGGCCCACAAACAATCGATCGATCTATGCTTCTCTCGAAACCGTTGCTGGTGAGTCTCGCTTTCGGGCTGGCCCTCCTGCCGTCGCCCGGCGCTGACTCAGGTCCCAAGCTCAATGTGCTCCAGGGTCCGGCCAAAGCGGTTTTGGAGGGTGTGGCACAGGTTGACGTGCCCGCCGGCTACAGTTTTATCGACGCCAAGGGCACGCGGGCACTCATGAAAGCCCTGGGCGAACCCACCTCCGGCCGCGAGTTGGGGCTCCTCTCTCCCACGAATCGCGAGTGGTCGGTCATTTTCGAATTCTCGAACATTGGTTACGTGAAAGACGATGAAAAGGACAAGCTGAAACCGGACGAACTTCTCGAATCAATCAAGCGTGGCACTGCGGAAGCGAACAAAGAGCGCCAGCGCGCCGGCCATTCGCCGCTGGAAATTGTTGGCTGGGAAGTGCCTCCCAAATACGATGAAACGACTCACAATCTGGAGTGGGCCATTCGTGCCACGAGCGAAGGACGGCCGTTGCTCAACTACAATACCCGGCTGCTCGGCCGCAAAGGCGTGATGGAAGTCGTGTTGATCGTCGAGCCGGAGAAATTGCCCAACACTTTGCCGATCTTCCGGAAGCTGCTCGCCGGTTACTCTTTTGCGAGCGGGCAGACTTACGCCGAATACCGGCCGGGAGACAAGGTGGCCAAATATGGCCTGGCGGCGCTGGTGTTGGGTGGCACCGCGGTCGGCGCGGCCAAACTGGGATTGTTGGGACCGCTCGTGTTGTTTTTCAAAAAGGCCTGGAAGCTGGTTGTCGTCGCAATCGCCGCGGTGGCAGCTTCGTTCAAGAAACTTTTCGCCAAGCTCTTTGGCCGCAAAGGCGAATCCGGAATGCCACATTAGGCTCGGAAGATTACTCCGACTAAGCCGAGATCAGACTATAAGGCAAAGCGCTCAGTTCCTGCGCGCTGCCGGTGTATCGCTCGCCCACAGAAAACCACGAGCCTTACGTTCCTCATGAACCTTTCTGACCGGAATTCGGAGTTCTCTGCATGAGTGACGTCCAACTGCTCTTTCTGGTGCTGGCGCTGCTCTACGCCTGGGAATGCGCTTGCTGGCTTGCGCGTGGATCGGTTGCATTTCGCACCTGGCTCGGCCGCGGCTGGCGGCTGGCGCATCCGGGGACGCTGCTGGGCAACCAGCGCGGCGGCTTTATCTTCGCGCATCCCTTTCCACCGCTCGGCACCGTGCTTAGTTCTGGACCGTTTCCGTTTGCACTCTCGCCCAAGGCCATCCTGGCCGAGGACGCGGGCAGCGTCCGACCGGGCGACGGGCAGCCGCAGAGCGGTCGCTGCCTGCTTTGGGATCAGATCGACAGCGTTGAAGCTCGCAGGAAAAAAATACTGGTGAACCGCGAGCTGCTCGTGAAGGCCGCCTCACCGATTTTGGCGCAGCAGCTTGCGCGACTCCTGGTGGAACTAAAGCAAGCCAAGCACGCCGAGCGGGAAAAGCCGCTCCGGCGGGCATTACGAGAGAACTTTGACCGCGACCGCCTCGAAGCTCGCTGGAAGGAATTTCAGGCGCAGACGCAGACGATTCTATGGGTTGCCAACGCCCTGTTCTTTTACCTGTTTGTTTTGGCGCCCGCGACGATCTGGTGGTTAGGCCTTCGATCATCCTGGCTCGTGCTTCTGGTGGGCTTGCTGGGTCTTACTGCAACGAGTGCCGTACTCTTTCATCGCGCTCACAAAAAACTCTATCCCGCAGCCGAGGATGAACGCTTCACTCATTTCCTCATCATTCTCCTTTCACCAGCAACCACCATTCGCGCGCGCGATGTTCTCTCACGGCCATTGCTGGAGGCTTTCCATCCCCTGGCGCTCGCCCGGCTCTTTTGCTCGAACGCGCGGTTCGAGAATCTGGCGCAACAAACTTTGCGCGAGTCGCGGTATCCGGCCGCGAAGCCCTTTCATGCGTCGGAACCTCTGGCCGAAGAAACCGAACAGTATTGGCGGTCGGTTTTCGGAAAGGCGCTCGAGGAATTTCTCCGAGTCAGCGGTATTGATCCTGACAAACTGATGCGCCCTCCCGCGCCCGCTGATCCAACATGCCTTTTCTATTGCCCGCGGTGCCTGTCTCAGTTCACAACTCGTCGAGGCACCTGTGAGGATTGCGGTGGGCTGGCCTTGCTCCCATTGCCGGGCGCTCCTGCATAGTTCTCGCTACCTTCAATTACGCTTGACACCTGAAATTGCCTTTGCCGCCGCGTCCATCGAGGGAGAGCTGGTCGAGCACGGAAGGAGGCTTGCAGAAAACGATAATTAGATCGCAGTTTTTTGCCGCTACTACGGCCTGCCGATGATCAGCCGTGATGGTGCATTCGACCGTGTGCGCGGCTTGCGGCGTCTGAACTACTGAGCCGTAACAAGGTTCTTCCGCGTTTCGGAGTCGGCGACGCCAACTCACGGCTGTTTAGGGATGACGTGGCCGGGCACGGAGCAGGTAGGCGGCACCCCGACGGCATTGATGAGATAAATGCCACCGGCCGGGCAGGTCGGCATAATATTGTTCCGAATAAAAGTCGAAATATTCGCCGGGCTCACAGGCGTGCCCGCAGGCCGGTTATTTTGGAGCGCCCATTGCTGTTTGGCGCCGTCGATTTGGCGCAGGTTGTTGATGCAGGCCAGCGATTGCGTCTGGTTGCGGACAGCGCTCTCAGCCTGTTGGGCCTGAGCAGAGGCCTGCGCGGCACTGCTTCGGTATTGCTCGGCCTGGGCCTGAGCGTTCTGGGCCTGGTTTTGTGCGGTTTGCGCCTGGCGGGTGAGTTGCTGGTTTTGCTCGCGCAACTGTCGGACTTCGTTGCGGAGCCTGAGCACGTCGGCATTTTCCGCGCGCAGGCGCGTCAATTCATCGTTCGGGTCCTGGGTCTGAGCTTGAAGTTGATTGGTGTCGGGGATATTGGCCCTGAGCTGCTCGAGTTCCTGGCTTGCGGGCCGCAGTTGGGCCAGTTCAACTTCCTGTTTTTGGTTCGCTGAGTAGAGCAGGACGACGACGCCGAGTGACGCCACGAACAGAAGCCAAGGCAAGAATCTTAATTTCATGCAGGGGCCTTCAACGCGCCGTACTATCGCGGGCCGGACGGCTAGGGGCAAGGCAAAAGCGCCACCACCGATCTTTGCGCTTTCTCCAACTGCTTTTCCGCCTACTCTTCCTTGGATGAAACGACTTACAGCGTGCGCGGGAGATCCCATTAATCGTAGGAGCCGACGTAAGGAGGCTCTGATCAATTTTGGATGTTGGAAGTTGGATGTTGGAAGTTTCGATCAGAGCCTCCCTACGTCGGCTCCTACAATCTTGAGGCGCACTCTCGGTACTCGGTGTTTCATTGCCTTCGTCTTGGGTGGAATATGCTTGGGCATAGCATGGGGCTCTTCGTTACTGGGTCAAACAGCGTCCAACTCGCCATCTGGCCTGATGAAGTCTGAGTTTATTTTCGAAACGGCTCCGTTCCCTGAATGTCACGCCTCAACGATTGCGGAAACCACGGACGGCCTTGTGGCGGCCTGGTTTGGTGGAACAGCGGAGCGGCATCCGGACGTGGGCATCTGGCTCTCGCGCCGCTCGGCGGGGAAATGGAGCGCGCCCGTTGAAGTCGCTGATGGCGTCGAATCCCCCACGAACCGTTACCCATGCTGGAACCCGGTTTTGTTTCAGCCCAGGAGCGGCCCGCTGCTGCTGTTTTATAAAGCGGGCCCGAACCCGAGTTCCTGGTGGGGCATGTTGATGAGCTCGACAGACGCTGGCGGGACCTGGTCCAAACCAAGGCGCTTGCCCGCGGGGATCGCCGGTCCGATCAAAAACAAACCGGTGCAACTGCCTGGCGGCGATCTATTGTGCCCCAGCAGCACTGAAGATAACGGCTGGCGTGTGCATTTCGAGCGGACGAGTGACCTCGGCCAAACCTGGAACGCAACCGGGCCGGTGAATGATGCAAAGGAGATCGGCGCTATCCAACCCAGCATTCTCTTCCATTCAGGTGGCAAACTTCAGGCAGTAGGCCGGACGCGACAGGGGAAAATATTCCAGATCTGGTCCCAGGACGAGGGCCGGACCTGGGGACCGATGACGCTGACGATGCTGCCCAATCCCAACTCCGGGATCGATGCGGAGACGCTTAAGGACGGACGCCAGTTGCTCGTTTACAACCACACCACCAGAGGCCGCAGCCCGCTCAACATTGCCGTGTCTTCAGACGGCAAACAGTGGGAAGCCGCGGTCGTCCTCGAAAATGAACCGGGCAAGGAATTCTCCTACCCCGCTGTCATTCAAACCGGTGATGGCCTGGTCCACGTCGTCCATACCTGGAAGCGTCGGCGGATCAAACACGAAGTTCTCGATCCATCCCAATTCAAGCCCAGCCCCATGGTGGAGGGTCAATGGCCGCAGTAGAACCTCGGCGCGCGGCAACGTATGCCTGGGCCGTCGTCGCGATGCTCTGGCCGGTCGCCGTGCTAAATTATCTCGACCGACAGATGCTCTCCACGATGGGTCTGTCGATCAAGGTGGACATCGTCGAGCTGCAAAGCGCCCAAAACTTTGGCCGGTTGATGGCCATTTTCCTCTGGGTCTATGCCTTTTGCAGTCCGCTGGGCGGTGCTATCGGGGACCGCCTCAATCGCAAGTGGCTCATCGTCGCCAGTCTCGGTGTGTGGTCCACGGTCACTCTCCTCATGGGTCGGGCTGCGACCTTTCAGCAGCTCTACGCCTTGCGCGCACTGATGGGCATCAGCGAGGCGCTCTACATGCCGGCCGGCCTTGCCCTCATCGCCGATTATCATGCAGGGCCGACGCGCTCCCTCGCCGTGGGCATTCACTTGAGCGGAGTCTATCTGGGGCAAGCCATGGGCGGCGTCGGCGGGTGGGTGGCCCAGGAGATTTCCTGGCGCGTGGCGTTCGTCGGCTGCGGCACGATCGGAGTCGCCTATGCCTTCGTGCTGATCTTTTTCCTGCGAGACAGCCGGCACGTGGCGGCGCAGCACGTCGTCTCTGAACCAACTGTGGCCAAATTGGCGGGTGTGGACTGGCGCGGCTTCATCATACTTATACTCTGCTTTTCTCTGCCGAGCCTGCCCGGATGGGCCATGAAAAATTGGCTGCCCACATTGTTACAGGATCGTTTCGCCATGGCCCAGGCGCCCTCAGGCCTGTGGGCCACGATCACTCACGCAGGCGCGGGGTTTTGTGGCGTGATCCTTGGCGGCTGGCTGGCGGATCGCTGGTCACGCCGGGCGGTGCGCGGGCGCACTTACGTGAGCGCGTTGGCATTGGCGATGTTGGCGCCAACCATCGTAGCTGTGGGTCGGGCACCGACCTTTCCGCTGGTTATTGCAGGCTCGATACTTTTTGGTCTGAGCTTCGGCATGTACGATGCCAACAACATGCCGATTCTCTGCCAGCTCGCACCGGCGCGCTTCCGTGCCACGGCCTATGGCTTGATGAATTTCGTCGGGATTTCCTCAGGCGCTTACCTGACCCCACTACTGGGTAAACTGAAGGACAGCGGCGTGCCGTTGGCAACCGGCTTTGCGTACTGCGCCGTACCGGCCGTGCTCGCTTCTATCCTGATGTTCCTCCTGCGCCCAACCCACCGCGACCGCGACGAACTCAGGTCAACCTAAGTTCGTTTCTGGAGCGTCCTGCGCCTCTCACGCAAGGAAGCGCTTAGGGTAACCCGCCATAGCAGGTCCGCATAGCCGGGCGATTCCGCATTTTTTCTCAACATCTCGAATTTCCCTCATCAGGAACAGCCAAGAGAACCAGCGCCACCAGGCACCTGGTAGTCCAATCTCAGTATTTCTGCGGACAGACAACTACGGACATTTGTGCTTGACTTTAAAGCGCTGTGAAAACCCAAAGTCCTCCTAGGCGCGTGGTAGTGAGCATTGTTCGCCTTTGGAGGGAACCTGACTACCCACTATGTACAAGTTCCTGCTGTCCATGCTCGCGCTATGCTGCTGGAGCGCCCGGAGCCAAATCGTAACCAATTGGCCGATTGGCCAGCTTATTCCAGATGGCGATCCTTCCGGCGTTGCCAGTGTCCAGAGCATCTCTACACCGATCACTTCGATAACCGACCTGAAAGTCACCCTCCGGGTATCAGGGACCTGGAATGGTGACCTCTATTGCTATCTTACGCACAGCCCGGGTTTCGCCGTCCTGTTGAACCGCGTCGGTCGCAGGTCGGGGAGCAATGTGGGTTACGGAGATAATGGCTTCGACGTAACGTTCGATGATGGAGCACCCAGTGGCGACGTCCACGTTTACCGCCGGACTTTGAACGGCAATGACTTCACTCCGATCTCCGGGCCGTTAACAAACGCTTGGGCGCCAGATGGGCGCACCAATAGTCCGGCTGGCGTTCTCGACACGGATCCCGGGACAGCTTTGCTCAGTTCCTTCAACGGCCTGGATCCGAACGGGCAATGGATCTTATTCATCGCCGACACGGCCGCGGGCGATTTGAGCACGTTGGACAGTTGGGGTCTGCAAATCAGCGGCTCGACCGGCAGCGCGACGGATTCGTCGCAAACCCCTACGCTCCAGGGCGGCACCTATTTCGGTATCTGGATCAACGGCATCGTCGGACGCACTTACCAAATCCAATACTCGTCAGACATGGTCACTTGGACGGTTGCGGCATCTGTGGCGCTGCCTTCCAGCCCTTATTTTTGGGTTGATCCGAGCCCAATGTCGTGCAGCAAGTTTTACCGGGCAGTTCTTCAGCCGTAACTGGATCCGCATTTTCTCCCTGATGCCAATTTGTCTCTGACACGTTTCAGGCGTTACTTCACTTTGAAAATGAGAAAGTACTGGTAGGGAAGAAATGTGTGCTCCGCCTCCAGCAGGAATCCGTTCGACTCCATCTCCTTCAAAAGCGCGTCGCGATCAATCCGCATCGCCAGCGGCGGTCCCACCGGAGTCTCGGCTTTCTTGTAGTCAATCATGACAACTTGCCCGCCAGGCTTGAGCATTTTCCTTAGCAACGTCAGATAGCGGTCGTGGTGTTCGATGTGATGCCACGTGTCGCAAATGAAAAAGCGATCGATGGAAACATCGGTCAGTAGCGGATCGTCAGGCGCGCTTAGAATGGTCACAACATTCCTCGGCTTCAGCTCGCGAATGCGGCGATTCAGATGCACGATCAGGTCCGGGCTGACATCCACGGCATAGACGCGCCCCCTATCTCCCACCTGGCGAGCCAAGCGAAATGTGAAATAGCCGGAGCCGGCTCCGATGTCGGCGATCGCCTCTCCCTTTTTCAATTTGAGCGCTCTGACAACCTCGTCCGGCTTCTGATGCGTGTCACGTTTCGGATCGTCGAGCATGGCGATGTATGCTTTGGAGTCCTGGTGCATACGGTGCATTTCAGCCTGTTTCGCAGTGTCCTGCACCAGGGCCACCACGGCCGGCACCAGCCAAGCCAGCAATGCCAGCGAACTTTTCATAATGTCCCGATGCTACCCGCGGCAGCAAGGATGTCACGCTCGACTCTGCTGCCGCGGAGTAGCGTCAAGCCTTTTTCTGCTTCGCCTTGGCGCTGACGTTCCGCCACGCAGTATCGAGCGCCTCCTTCACCACAGCCTTATCTGCCAACGCGAACCGGACCGTGGTCGCTCCGCGCTCTCCCCAGGCGCCGCTACAAGGCTCAAAGACCATTGGCGCTCTCTTGATGAAAGACTGCTGCTGCTCCGGCGTCAGCTTCACCATGGCCCAAGTCTCGCCCGGTCCGAGCGTTGCGAATATCTTGCCTCCTTTACGAAAATCCGGGTGGTTCATGTGCGCAGATTCGACAGCTCCAGGATATGCCAGTGCAAGTTTGCGGAACTCGTTCGCTGTCATATTTGGTTCACTCACTCAACCATGGATGCGCGAAGGCTACGCCGCGAATTACCGCAGGTCAATGTGAGCAAACAAGACGGTCGCCGAAATCGCCAACATTTGGAGCATAGGCAGAAACCTCCAAGAGCAAGTGGTGGCGCAGACTTGTTGGGGTGTGCCCGTCCCCGGGCACAGCAACTTTAGTTCACTCCGGCGGTCTTGAGCTATCTCAGAAGCCAGCACATGCGCACATTGCTGCGGCCGGGGACGGCCGCACCCCTCGAAGCAGGCTTTTACGCGCCTGGAGGCGGAAGGAACTCGAGGCCGTATTTCCTGCCCAACTCGAGCACTCGCGGGATGTCCTGTTGCTGCTGAGGACTCATGGCGCCGACTTCCTCGAAAAACCCTTCGAAGCCCGACGGAGTGATGACGCACATGAGTCGGCCCGGCGTCTTGCCAAGGTATCGGTAAGTGTGCGGTATCGCGCGCGGAGCGAAAATCGTCGCGCCTTTTTGGGCAGTGAACTTTTCGTCGCCTACCGTCCATGCGTATTGACCTTCGAGGATTTGAAAGGTTTCGTCCTCGCGACGATGGATGTGTGGCGGCGGTCCGCCGCCTGGCACGTCGTGCGACTCCACCGCGCTGACTACGCCGCCGGTGTCGCGACCGTGAATGCGAATGATCATTGGGATGCCAAGGACATTCAGCTTCTTGCCTCCGTCGGCGGGGATTTGGATGGGCTTCATAAAGTGTAAGACTGGTACGCGAGGCGGGGGTCGAACCCACAACCTTCGGCTCCGGAGGCCGACGCTCTATCCAATTGAGCTACTCGCGCTAAACCGAGTGCAAGGTAGAACCACCGTGGCTTCCAATCAACCGTTTTGTGGGCCGGCATCAGCGCAAGCATTGTTCGCCGGACCGGCACCAGCCGTGGACCCTTGCACCGGAAATCCGAAAGAAATACGAAGCGCGAAGGACGAGGCCATCATCGGCTGCCACCGGTTTGCTGATCTCGCGGCCACGGATTCGGGTTTGAGAATTCGGGCTTCTTTCGGCCTTCGGATTTCGAGCTTTGGACTTCTGATCGTCCATCCTCACCGTTGCCAAACAGGCGCGGGCTTCGTTACCATTCACGCATGAAGAAGTTTCTAGGTCTGGTCGCCGCGTCCATGCTGGTGGGGTTAGCCTCCGCCCAGGCGCAGTCGCCCGATGATCAGTATGTCCAAATTTACAATCTGATGCAGGAAGCCGACGCGTTAAACAGCAACGGCCAGTTGAATCAGGCGCTGACAAAGTACCTCGAGGCAAGGACGGCCCTGCAACGATTCCAAAGAGGTTACGCGGAATGGAATGCGCAGGTTGTTAAGTTCCGGTTGAATTACCTCGACGGCAAAATTGCGTCGCTGTCCCCACAGGCGCCGACGCCCAGCGTCCCGATCGCAACCCCCTCTAAGCCGGGCACCGCCGCCGCCCCCTCTGCCGCGCCGCCAGCTAAAGGCCCTTCCCCAAGTGATCTCGAAATACAGCTCAGCGCTTCTCAGGAGCAGGTGCGTCAACTGCAAGCCGATAAAACCCTGCTCGAAGCGAAACTCAAAGAAGCGCTTGCCGCTCAGCCCGCGGCCCTGGACCCGCGCGAGCTGGCCAAAGCAGAGGAGAAAATCCAGGTGCTCCAAAAAGAAAATGATCTGTTGAAAGTCAGCTTGAGCGACGCGAAAGCAAAGGCTGCGCCTGCAAGCCCGCCTCCAGCGTCTGGTCCGTCCAGCGCGCAAACTGCCACCGAAAAGACTTTGGCCCAAACCAACCGAAAACTGGCCGACCAAACCGCGAAGGCCCAGGCGCTCGAGCAGGAAAAAAAAGCGCTTCAGAAAAAGCTCGATAGTCTCATCCCGAGCAACTGGAACGCCACTTCCATCGAGGCAACCAAGAGCGGGTTGGAGGAGGCAAATCGTCAGTTGGCCGAACAAAAGCAACTCGTTTCCAAACTGACGCTCGAGAAGAATGCGCTGCAAAACCGGCTGCGTTCGACCAGCGCCGACGCGGAGGCCACCAAGGCGTTGCGTGCTGAAAACCAACTGCTCAGAAAGCAGCTTGCCGATTTAAAGGCGCCTCGACAAACGACACCCGGCACCCCGGACACCGCGCAGCAGTTGGCCCAGGCCCGGGCAAAGATCGCGGTACTGGAGTCCGATAAAGAGATGCTGCGGCTGGAAAAAATCGCCCTGGAAAATCGCGTAAAACAGATATCTCAGGCCCCAAGCTCGGCGGCGAAGGTCGCGCCCGCGCCCGTCGCTGTTGAAGGACACAGTAAGCCGACGGCCCAAAGCTCGGCGCAGGAGTCCGCCCGAATCAAGCAACTTGAGCGCGAACGCGATGATTTGCAAAAGAAGCTGGCGGCCGCCCTCAAAGAGATAATCGGTCGCGACGGCAAATCCGGGGGAACGCGAGTTGACGAGCTGGAAGGCCAATTGAACGCAGTGCGGGCGCGCCTCGAGGTGTTTGAAGCCCGCGCAGTGCCGTACACCTCCGAGGAACTGGCGCTGCTGAGCAAACCGCAGACCCGGCTGGCCAACGCGGCGGCGAAGTCGGAGAAGAAAGTGATCCACGAGCCGCCGGCGGGCTCCGCCACGCTGGTCGCCGAGGCGCAGCGCTATTTTGCGGAGCGGCGGCTCGATAAAGCCGAGGAAAAATATTCGCAGGTCCTGCGCCAGGACGACAAAAACGTTTACACGCTCGCCAATCTCGCGACGATTCAACTGGAACGCGGCCGGCTCGACGAAGCCGAGAAGCATATCAACCAGGCGGTCGCTCTCGCCCCCGGCGACGCCTACAGTCTTTCAATTCTCGGCTATCTCAGATACAAGCAGCAAAAGTACGACGAGGCGCTGGACGCCTTGGGCCGCGCCGCGAAACTTGAGCCGGAAAACGCCGAGATCCAAAATTACCTCGGGTTGACCCTGAGCCAAAAGGGACAACGACTGCCCGCCGAGACCGCCCTGCGCAGAGCAATCCAGATTGACCCGAGCTACGGCAGCGCTCACAACAATCTGGCGGTAATTTATCTCTCCCAGCAGCCGCCCGCGGTGGAGTTGGCGAGATGGCATTATCAAAAGGCGCTGGCTGCCGGGCATCCGCGCAATCCCGAGCTGGAAAAAATGCTCGATGCAAGGAAAGCAGCCGAGCAGAAGCCATGATTCGATTTCGGATTTTGGATTTGAAATTCTGAGCCGCCTCGACAGACCTGCTACAGTTAATAGACCGCCTCTCCCGGAACATGTTGCGCCAGGCTTTTCATGAGTTCCAGATTTCGACCCGGGGCCGCGGGCTCAATGAGTTTACGGACCAGGTTGCCGCCTGGATCTCCAGCCAAGGCTGCCGCGACGGATTGCTCACTTTGCATGTGCGCCACACCTCTGCTTCGTTGCTCATCCAGGAGAACGCCGATCCCGATGTACGGCGGGATTTTGAAAAATTCTTTGCCCGCCTGGTGCCGGACGGCGACCCGTTGTTCATCCACACAGCCGAAGGCGACGACGACATGCCTGCCCACATTCGAACGGCACTCACGACCGTCAACCTGTCAATTCCGGTCATTGGCGGCCAACTGGCACTAGGGACCTGGCAAGGGATTTACCTGTGGGAACACCGTCGCTCGCCGCATCGCCGCAACGTGGCCGCGCACTTCATCGGCGAACTGAAGGTGTAGCAGGATACGACTTGAGGTTTCGTGCGAGTGGTGTCATTGTCACCTCCGACTCAGCCCGCATTCTCCGACGCTTGTGGCATATAATATGTCTGTTGGAATCCCGCATCGGCCGGCCAGGGGTTTCACCCTGATTGAGCTGCTGGTCGTCATCGCGATCATCGCCATCTTGGCGGCGATGTTATTACCCGCGCTGGCGAAAGCGAAAGAAGCGGGGCGGAAGGCAAATTGCCTCAGTAATCTGCACCAGATGGGGATCGGCCTGTTGATGTATGCGGACGATAGTAACGGCATCGTTCCTCGAGGCAATGAACCGCTTTGGTTCCAGGTGTTGTCGCCGAACCTCGGGGTGCGGTCCACTAACGATTTCAAGAAAGTGCGGGTCTATACCTGTCCCAGTTATCCGGATAAGCGGCAGTTGATTTGTTACGTGGATAATGCCTGGCAATTCAACAGTCCAACCGATCAGGTGGGTTCTGCGCTGAATGGGCTTGCGAAACTCAGCAAGATTCGGCGGCCATCCGACACGGTCTATCTCGCCGACAACGAATCCGGTTCGTGGCGACCGATCATCACCGATTTGGCTATCATCGGGTCGGATGAGCTGAACGATGTGTGGAGTCCCGATCATCTGCCGTATATGCCAAACGGGCGCGTGTTGAATACGGAGCGAAGAGTGGCCCTGGCGCGCCATGGGCTTGGCTCGTCCCTCTTGTTTTTTGACGGTCACGCGGGTTGGAAGAGGTCGAAACTCTTGGTCGTTGACGATTGGAAGGATGTCAAATAACAAGGCCGAACTCTGAGAGAGGGCGGGGGACAGCTCGATGTCTGACTCGGCTCGAATCTGGTGCCGCGACAGATCAACGATTGAAAGGGAACTCGTTAATCCAATGGAACCCGCGGCTGATCAGCAATGGGGGAGCATCGTCCTGCCGGCGCAGTTGGACGGAGACCTTGCCGCCATCGAAGACCCCTTCGAGAACCAGCGAGTTTGTCTCCGGTTGCTTGAAGGTCAGAATCATTGAGTTGGTTTCTCCGCGACGGGTGATGGTGACCGTCCCTTTAGCCTGGTCGAATTCCATCCGTTGTCGGCGGCCCGAGCCATCGGCCAACAACACGACTCCCAGGCCCATCGTGCTTATCCCGACACGCACCCAGCGCTGGTTATCCGGCAGCGCGCGGTCGGCAACTTCATCGCGCGTGAACGATTCGACGCGGTAATAGCCCGCCCAGGGCTTTTTCGATGCAGGCGAATTCAGTTCCTTTAGCATCCGGTAGTTGGTCCAGATGGGCATGAGGCTGACATAAGCAATGAAGGCCAGTCGCGCGACCTGCGCGGTCCGTTTCAGCCAGGGCGGACGCAATGGATTCGACCACTGCGGTGCCGGAGCAACGGGGAGATTGAGGAAGAACACGTTGAACAACCGAGCCGCATGTGGCGCGACGATGAAAAGCGACATGACCAACAACCGCGATGAAAACAGTTTCACTGGTACGTCATAGCAAAAGTTCATTAGCATCACGTTGGTGAGGACGGCGGCGGAGAGCAGGCCCCCTACGAGCGAGGTGCGTCGGAAGAAGAGCAGGAAACCGCCAGCCACTTCCATGAGGCCGCTGAACATGACGTAAGCCTTCGAGGCGCCCATGAACGCCCAGAGCAAACCCATGGGCGAGGAATCGCCATAGGCCATCAGCAATCGGTCCGGGCCGGGCGGCGGGAACTGCAAGGGCATGACTTTGTGCCATCCGTAGTCGAGCATCGTCACTCCGAGGCAGTAGCGGACCAGGATACGCATGGCCTCGAGCGTCCGTGGCGAGAGGGGCCGAGCGCGGCGCGCGACTGTCCAGGGGGCCGCAATCACCAGTGCCGCCACCGCAAAAAAGAACACTTCCACGTAGTTGTAAGTGGTATCGCCGCTGCCACCCGGAAAGATGCTGATCTTGAGCCCGAAAGCGATTTTGCCGACCAAGGGAACGATTTTGAACATCAGCTTCTCATAAACGTCCACGAGGCTTTCGGTGAGGGGAATCGCGCCGAGCGGAAAAGGAAAAATGTGGAGAAACAGGTACGCCATCAGCCAGCGGAGCGCAAATGTCGAAATCAAGGCTTTGCGCTCAGGTGGAGTTGGTGCGGTTTGTGACGGGGCCGCCGAAAAGTGCGCCGGTGGCTCGTCGGCGTCCAGGAAGCGCGCGCGCAGTTCCGGCGTCGGCACGGGACAGGACTCCCGCCGGCCGAACCAGCGATATCGGTTCCGCGCGACGCAGTCGTAAGCCCAGTCGCGGACTCGCCGTGGCAGCAACCGGCCGAGCCGCGCCAGCCGCCACGGAAATCCGAGTCGGCTCGCGATGCAGATGGCCGCGTCTGATCGCGTGTGCACGCCGTCAGCGTCGATCAACACCATGCTGTCGGGAAGAGTCGCCGGGGAGTTAGCGGCTGCGAGCGCCGCCCGGCCGGCCGCCGATTGCAGCGAGGCGAATCGAAAAATGCCGTGCCGGTCGTGCTCGACGATCCAAGCGACCGATGCATTGCAGAGATGACACACGCCGTCGAATAGAATGAGCGGAGGCTCGTGGCCGGGCATGAGAGGATTATTCTCGTCCTCGTCCTGGAAGCAAGAGCCGGGAAGCGGAGATCCAAAATTTGCTCGACACTTCTCTTGCCTACGCCGAACCTTCGCCAACGCAATTGAACTATACCGCTTATGAAGCCACTCTCCTGGATAGCCTTTTTCACCGCTCTGCTTGGCCTTGTGAGCATCAGTCGCGCTGACGATGCGGCAGCACTCCAAGGTATTTGGCTCGCCACCACTGCCGAACTCGGCGGGATCCCGCGACCGCCCAGCGCCGTAACGAACATTGTTCTTAGAATCACTGACAACAAATGGGAGGTGACTGTCGCCGGTCATCCCGACAGGGGCACGCTGAAGATCGACGGCGCCGCCAAGCCTAAGACCATGGACCTCACCGGCGCCGAAGGCCCGAATGCGGGGCGTAACATCCCGACCATCTACGAAATAACGGGCAATAAATTGAAGATTTGTTATGGTCTGAAAGGCTCCCCTCGTCCCACCGAATTTAAAACCGCCCGCGGCACTCAGCAGTACCTGGTCGTTTACCAGCGCAGCCAGAAGTAACGAGGCAGAGGGTACGGAGATATACCAAGCGTCGCCAGTTTCGGGAAATCGGCTATCCTCAAGGTCTGAACGTTTCCCTCACTAACGAGCTGGAAACGGCTATCGCAGAAAATGGGGAGAGCGGGCTTTACAATAATGCCAGCGAGATGGTCCGTGACGCCCTTCGGCGCGCGTTTTGCGAGCCGCACAGCTTGAATTTGGAGGACGATACGCCCGAGCTGGCCGCCTTGGTTCGAGAAGCAGTACGTGGTGGCCACACCTCGCAGCGCAAGGGTGATGTTCGCAGGCTGCTGACATCGCCTCTGGTCGTTACAAAATCGCTCTCGCAATGCGACCGCAGGCGGTCATAATTCAGATGTGGCCGCCACCCTCCTCCTCGTCCAGGAATCCTCAGCTTTAAGCCATCAACCACTCAGAAACTGCGCGCACACAAAGCCGTCTTCGTCATCAGCGGCCAGGCGATCTGCCGGTTCATCGATGAAATTACCTTTAAGTCTGCGCTGTTGGCCTGATGGACCCGGATAGATGCCAACACTCCGGCCTAAATTCCCGAATGCGGCCTTAGTTGTCGCTGCGGCTTTCGCAATGCTCGGCGCGGACCTGTTTGGCTCCGAAAACGTGCCGCATCGCCCATTTGCCATGTGGGCGGATGTGCCGGAGCGGGGGCAGTTCGTTGTCGGGGTCGTTTACGAGGAGTCCGAGGCCTATCACATTTGGAGCAGCGGCCATCATTACCAGAACATCACGGTGAAGTCGGGTGGGGAGGAGTACGGGATAGATATTAACCAGGGCTATTTTGCGATTCAGTACGGCATGACCGAGAAGTGGGCTGCAGACCTAAACGTGGGAGTCACGACCGCCGGCTGGAGATATTTCAACTCCACCAATGGCGCGATCCAGTCCACTACCGGCCTGATGGATACATCCTTCGGCGTGCGCTACCAGGTCTTCAAGGAGTCAGCGGCAACCGGACCTTGGACGCCGACGCTTACGCTGCGCGCGGGGGCGGTGCTCCCCGGCAGTTTTAATGAAGATTTCGCCTTTGCGCCGGGCACGCGCTCAGCCGCTATCGAACCCGAATTGTTATTGCGAAAGCACTTCGCCTGGCCAGGGTTCGGGGTTTATTTCGACGGCCTTTTTCGTTGGAACCGGACCACTCACAATGACCAGTACATAGCCGATATCGGCCTGTTCCAGCAGATCAAAGGATGGGAGCTCGACGTTGGTTATCGCCACCTTCAGACTCTCAGTGGCAGCGATATTCTCCTCGACACGACAACTCACAATATTGTGTATCCCCGAGGCGTACGGGAAATCAGCGACACGATTGTATCTGGCTTTAGCTACACTACTTCGAAGAGGCATCTTCGCTGGGGCTTTCAGGCGCGCACCGTCGTTGATGGTAGCAATACCGACGGAAAATTCTGGGTCGGTGGGTCGGTGGACATCCCGTTCGGCGGCGGTCGAGCTGAATAGGAAGGGCGTACGCGACGCGGCGACAGAGCGCTATTATATAGCTCGCGTGACGTTGACCGATGCCAACGGCAATACGGCGCACTGCTCGGTGCCGGTCGCAGTAGTCGGCACATTCGATTTCTGGCGTACGAACAAGTTCACGGCCGCGGAGCAGATGAACGCGGACATCATCGGCGCTGCGGCAGACTCCGATACAGATGCTTTCCCAAGCTTGATCGAATACGCGATGGCCCTTGAGCCCGAATCCACCAACAGCACCGACACCCTGTGTGCGAGGTTTCAGTGACGATCACCACCACAGGAAATCACGATTGGGAGGGTCGCTGGCGTGCGCAGTCATCCAGGCAGTGCTGAGGAATTTGAAATACTCCGTGTGGGAATCGCCGAACAGCATCATCATGCGGTTCTTGCCCCTGTAGTTGTGCCATTGACCGCGCGGCAGCGTGACGTCGCGATTGGCGTGCCAGATCCAGTCGCCCTGAATGATCTTGGTGGTGGGCTTGAGGCTGACTTCCATGGTTTTGATCGGGCGGGGAGGCGAGCCTTTGGGACCGCAGACCATCTTGACCTGGAAATAGTCGAAGGCGAATTCGGTCAGATAGCTGTTGCCGTATTGAAGATAGCAATTGGTGCAGTTGACGCCGCGCGCCGCGAGCGACCAGAGGTCACCGTTGTCAGAGGGGCAGCGGAAAACTTCATAGCCGTAAGCGCTGGAAACATAGACATTCAAGGGACGATTCGTGGCGCTGGTGAAAACGTCATAGCGCCCATCTTTGCCGCCGGTTGAAGCCCAGTCATAAATCTCGGGATAAGTGGAGTTGTTATCCTCGGTGTACATGTGGAACGCCTTGCCGATTTGGCTCTGATTGCTCATGCAGCGGGTGGTGAAAGCCTTTTGCTTGGCGCCCGCCAGGACCGGCAGCAGCAGCGCAGCGAGGATCGCGATGACGGCGATCACCACCAGCAACTCGATCAGCGTGAAAGCTCGCGCTGAGCACCCTTCGTAACGACAAAGCCTGAGCTCAGTCGCTCGGACGTGTCGCTGACCGCCAGGTATGGCTTTGGCAACGGGTGTCATCAATCGATCATGCGCGCGCAGATTTTCAACGTCAAGCAGCTCGAGCGATGGAATGATGAAAGCGGGAGGCGGGGATCAGCGCTGTTTCGTTAATTCCATTCCCCCGCATCCAATAGGGAGGGTGAGGGGTCGCCCGAGAACAGCGCCGCCCTACCTGCGGCGCGCTAAAAGCTAATACCGATGAGCAGCCTGATGTTAACCTTTTCGTGCCCTTCCAGTTCGAGGTGAGGGTTGTGATCCGGATCGCCGTTGAAATTTGCGCCATAAACCTGGGGCAGCACCGAGAGCGTCGCCCACCATTTCTCACGACGGTAGCTCACCGCCGGTCCTACGAACACCGCGGTGTTCTCCCAGATCCGGTAATCCGGCAGTTCGTTGTGGTCGCGCACCTCCAGACCCAGCGACCAGTGCTTGTTCAAATCCCGCGCAATGCCGAAATCGACTTCCACTTCCCCCTCGACCGAGTGGAGATTGTCCGCCCATTCAGTGGCGTGAACGAGGTTGAACGCCCACTTCCAATCGCCATGCCGCTGGCCGAAAATTATCTTCTCTTCGATCTCGGCCTCCTCGCCGGAGAACCGCGGCTCCAGATATAAAGTCAACCCTACGCGATGATCGGCGGGATTCCACACCAGGTAACGGTTCTCGATTGAGATGCCTTGGAACTTGAACTCGGACTTGTCCACCGGCGGCGTCTGGCTGACGTCCCGGAAACTCTCGGCCGCAGTGTTGAGGTACAGCGAGACGCTGTAATTGTCCGTCACCCCATATTCCAGTTCTTCTCGCAGTTCCCAAAGATTGTAGTTACTTTGCTTGACCTCGCCGCCGCTGGTCCGTTGCGTGCGCAGGGTGATCCATTGTTCGAATTCCATCCCGCCTTGAGGCAGAACTTCTGGCTCGTACGTGTAGGTGAAACGGCGTTCGTCAGCGCGCGCGCCACAGAGGCAAAGTCCCCCGACCAACAGTACTGCGAGGATGTTACGGTTTGGTCTCAGATAGTCCTTCATATGGATTGCGAGTTTCATCTGTGAGCGTAACTTAGCCCGTGCCCGGACACGGCGCTGCTGGTCGGTTGCCAAGCTGGCTTCCAGAGGCAATTCACCGCCAGAACTTGGCAACGGACTGCCAGACATAGTCGCAACCGGCGTTTAGGGTGGCAAGGTATGAAGATGCGGGCGGCAATTCTCACCTTCAGTGGCATCCTCGGCTGGGCAGCGGTTACAACGTCGCTCTCGGCCCAGGAAAAGCGCAAACGGCCTGTCGAAGGGATCATGGACAACTCGTTTCTGGTCGAAGAGGCTTACAACCAGGAAGAAGGAGTGGTCCAGCACATCTTCAACGGGGTGTACGGCGCGGACAAGATTTTCGGACCAGTGCGGCACGCTTTGGATTTGTCTTTCACGCAGGAGTGGCCCCTGTTTGGCCAAACGCATCAGTTCAGCTACACCGTGCCCTATGGTTTCGCCTGGGAACACAGCCAGTCAGGGAACGGGTTGCGCGATGTCCTGCTGAATTATCGCTATCAGGCGTACTTCGCCGAGAAAACGCTGACCGGTTTCGCCCCGCGATTCAGTCTCGTGGTTCCGACCGGTGACGACGACAAAGGGTTCGGCAACGGCGTCCTGGGATATCAATGGAGCCTGCCGCTGAGCACCGCACTGGGAGACCAGTGGTACGTCCATGCCAACGCTGGTTTGACCTGGCTGCCGGGGGTCGGCTCAACGCGCTCTGTCGATTTACTGAGCTACAACGCCGGCGCCAGCGTGATTTACTGCGTGAGCGATCGATTCAATCTCATGCTGGAATGGATCGGCAATTGGAATGAAGACTTTGACGGAAGCGGCATTAGTCACGAGTTCTCCTCTGTGATCTCGCCCGGAGCGCGCTACGCGTTTAATTTCGCCAATGGTTCGCAACTGGTTCTGGGTGTCGGCCTCCCCATCGGATTGACTGCGGCCGCCCCCGACCTGGGCGCGTTTTTGTATTTTTCTTTCGAGCACAGACTTTTCGGTAAGAAGGCGGGAGATTAGGAAGCTGTTGAAAAGGTGGCCGCCGAGGTAACAAGCTGGATCTCGAAAGAAATCTGGGGGACGCTTCCGCCTCGCTACCTGATACGCTTCCCACAGTTATTCAGCCGCCACCGAGGAGTGCCCGCAAAAGCTCCCCGGAGGTGGCGGTGAATAACTGTGCCGAGTCGAAAATGAATTGTGGTGAAAAGCTTTTG